>Ga0247611_10000819_pt1 | contig 60000 bp, 96 predicted proteins | sample 177DNAGHGhighgp2_FD_192422 | JGI IMG/M metagenome (GOLD analysis project Ga0247611, IMG submission 192422) | Sheep rumen microbial communities from Palmerston North, Manawatu-Wanganui, New Zealand - 1770 DNA GHGhigh gp2 | ecosystem: Host-associated > Mammals > Digestive system > Stomach > Rumen... | reverse complement strand
ATAATAGAATTTATATCCATGATTTAGATCATTATGCTCTTGGTGACCATAATTGTTTAAGTGTACCATTTGATGAATTATTAGCAAACGGTTTTAATACTCGTCAATCTGATGTACGTCCTGCTGGGTCTGTAAATACAGCTTGCCAATTAGTAGCTGTTATTTTCCAACTTCAATCATTACAATAGTTTGGCGGAGTAAGTGCTACTCATATTGACTGGACAATGGTTCCATATATTCGTAAAAGTTTTACTAAACATATTGAGGATGGATTAGTTTATATAGAACATTTATCTTAGTATAAATAGAAACGTTTTACTAAATGGTTAAAAAATGATCCAGAGCATCCAGATGGAACTATTCATTTTGATGATGTTGATTTTTAGAAGAAGCATCCAGAAGTATTTGAATATGCTATGGATATGACTGAAAAAGAAGTTCATCAAGCAGTTGAAGGTCTTTATCATAATTTAAATACATTACAAAGTCGTTCTGGAAATCAATTGCCATTTACCTCTATTAATTATGGTACTTGTACTTTGCCAGAAGGAAGAATGTTTACTCGTGCTTTACTAGAAGTTAGTATTGAAGGACTTGGAAAATTGCATAAAACTTCTATTTTTCCATGCGGTATCTTTTAGTGCATGAATGGCGTTAATCGTAAATATGGTGATCCAAATTATGACTTATATATTTTAGCATTAGAAAGTACTTCTAAACGTCTTTATCCTAATTATGCTAATGTAGATTGGACTGGTAATGCTGGATATGACCGCAATGACCCAACTACATATTTTAGCACCATGGGTAAGTGTAAACTACAGCTCATGTAAAATCTTTTGAACCTCGCCCGAGGGTGTACGTATTAACGTGCTAACGGTTAGGTCCTCATAGAGGATGAGACCGTGCTAAAACTTGGACAAAATATATAAAACTGTGCCGCACAATTTTTAATATATTGTGAGGAGATGGTTAAATGTATATTTATAAAATTACAAATAATCTTAATAATAAAATATATATTGGTCAAACAATCCGGCCAGTAGAAGATAGATGGAAACGTCATATTAATGATGCTTTAAATAACGTATTAGATACTCATTTTGCAAGAGCAATTCGTTATTATAAACCTGAAAATTTTTCATTAACAATTATTGATACAGCAACTACACAAGATGAATTAAATCAAAAAGAATAGTATTGGATTTAGTTTTATGATAGTATTAATCAAGGCTATAATGAAACTGATGCTATATCAAAATGTGGTGGAAATACTTATAAAAGTAAAACACCAGAGGAAATGAAAAAAATTAGTGAAAAAATTAGATAGTCAAAATTAGGTGGTAAAAATCCACATTCTACAAAAGTTAAATGTAAGAATATTTATACAAATGAAGAATATCATTTTGATTGTCAAGCAGAAATGTCTAAATTTTTTAATGAAACAAATCATTAGTTTATATCGAGAAGATGTAGGCATGAAATTAAATGTTTATATAAAAATGAGTGGTTAATTGCTTATGAGCAAGATGAATATATAAAAGATTATCGAATAAAAAAATCCAAGTGAAGTGTATCGACTATCCCTGATGAATGTAAGGGAGTAGGACCAGAGATAGGCACTGGTCCGAAGCGGAAGACTATCGAAAGATAGAAGATATAGTCAGTGCTGATGGTAACATCAGATAAAAACGTGTAGAACTGTCAATGGAGCAGATATTAATGTTGAGCCAGGGGTCAACCCACAACGTAAAGATGGTCGTGGTAATATTTGTCCAGTAACAATTATTATGCCGACTTTGGCTATGGAGGCATGGGAAAAGTTGGATAATTAGCCATGGGAAACTGATGAAGATGGTACTCAATATAAGGGCGGAAATGTAGTAGATACTTTTATGGAATTATTAGATAAAGCAATTTTTGATGCCAGAGATATGCTTTTAGAGCGTTTTGAGTGGATTTGCTCACAAGATCCATCTAGTGCTAAGTTTATGTATGAAAATAACACCATGAGTGGTTATCATCCAAGAGAAGGAATTATTAGTGCTCTTAAACATGGTACATTAGTTATTGGGCAACTTGGTTTAGCTGAAACTCTTCAAATTCTTATTCATCAAGATCATACAACTGCTACTGGTATGGAAGTTGCTAAACGTATTGAACAATTATTCAAAGATAGATGCGCTCAATTTAAACAAGAAGAGCATTTAAATTTTGGTGTTTATTATACTCCTGCGGAAAATCTTTGTTATACAGCTCTTAAAAAATTCCGTGAAAAATATGGGATTATTAAAAATGTTAGTGATAAAGATTTCTTTACAAATTCTATTCATGTACCTGTTTGGAAAAACATGAGTCCATTTGACAAAATTGACATTGAAAGTCAACTAACTGGATATAGTAATGCTGGGTGTATTACTTATGTAGAATTAGATGCTTCTGTTGTCCATAATATTGAAGCATTAGAATAGATTGTTAATTATGCCATGGATCATGATATTCCATATTTTGCTATTAATGTTCCTTCTGATACTTGTTTAGATTGTGGATTTTAGGGAGAAATAAATGATAAATGCCCAATGTGTGGAAGTACTCATATTCAACAATTGCGTCGTGTAACTGGTTATTTAACTGGTAATTATAAAACTGCTTTTAATCTTGGTAAACAAGATGAAGTCCATCATCGAGTAAAGCATGTTGGAGAAATGACACAATGAAATATGCAGGAATAATTAAAAACGATGTCGCTGCTGGAAAAGGCGTTTGCGTTACATTCTTTGTTCAAGGATGTGACGCACATTGCCCTGGATGTCATAATCCAGAAACTTGGGATTTTGATGGTGGATATGAGTTTACACAAGATACGATTAATTCAATTATTAAGGCTTTAAATGCTAATGGAGTTTAGCGTAATTTATGTATTATGGGTGGAGAACCATTACATGAGCATAATTAGTTTTTAGTATAGTTATTAATTCAAGAAGTAAAAAAAGTATATCCAAATATAAAGATATATTTATGGACAGGATATCTTTATGAAGATTTAATTGAAAAACATGAAAAAATATTGTAGAATATATTATAGGAAATAGATGTATTAATTGATGGACCTTTTATTAAAGAATAGAGAGATATTACTCTTGCTATGAGAGGTTCTAGGAATCAACGAATTATAAATTTAAAGGAAAAATAAAATGGAAGAAAAATCATACGGACAAAGAGATATTCCAGATATTATTATTAATTTTTAGGGACATAGTTATAATTTAAAATCTTATTATTAGAAATTTACTTGTATCCATAAAACAAATAAACGTAGTAAGTGGATTATAAAAGTGACCGTTTTACCTGAATACTTAAGAGAATCTCTTTTTGAAAGATATGTAGATGTAACAATTAAAGAGATTCATAGAATGGTAGAAACTAATGAAGATATCGAATATACTTATAATTTATATAAACCTAAAATTAAAATAATAGAATATCAAAAATGTACTATTGATGAACCAGTATCTTATAAAATTATTATTACTGGTCGTATTTTAGAAAAAAAGGAGATACAAATATGATTATTACACTTTGCGGAAGCACTAAATTTAAAAATGAATTTGAAGAAGTTGCTAAGAATCTTGCCCTTGAAGGACATGCTGTTCTTAGTGTGAATATGTTCCATCATGCAGATAATCTTGAACTCACTACTGAATAGAAGATTCGTCTTGATAATGCTCATAAAGAAAAGATTAATGCTAGTGATGCTATTTTTGTTATCAACAAAGATGGGTATATTGGAGAAAGTACTTTCAGTGAAATTGATTGGGCTCAACGAATGAAGAAGGAAATTTATTTCCTTGAAAATCCAAATCCAGAAGAAGAGAAAACAGAAGAAAATAAAGATAATAATAATAATAATAATAATAATGAGCAAAAGTCATGAGGAAATAAAATCAGGATTTAATGATATAAAAAAAGATACATTAATTATCAGTGAAGAATATTTTGATAAATTATCAATTTCATTAATTAGTTATTATAACATGATAATAGCTATTTCTGAAAATACAGATATAACAAAATCAGAAAAAAATAATAAATTAAAAGAATTATATAATAAATATTAGCCAGATACTATCGAAATTTTATTATAGATGTTAGAAGAGATATATCTTAACACTTCTACAAAAATAAAAGATATTTATGAAATTGAAGATTTACCAACAAGTAAAATTACTTTTTATGATAAAGACGGGCTAACTATTGAAGATAGACTTGATAAATATTTTAATCCAATAAATGAAAATACTTTTATAAAACGAAAAGAGTCTGCTTTAAATAAAATGAGACAAATCACCAAATCTGAATCACTAAATGAGATGAATATAGTTGAGTATGATAAATTATTTAATTTAAGTTCATCTTATGAAATTTATAATGAAGATGATGAAGAAGATTGTGATAATAATGTATCTTGTGAAAGTTATTGGGGGATATACAATTCTTCTGATGAACCCCCAGAAATGCCAAGTTATCATCCTGATTGTGAATGTCATGTCGCTTATTATATTTGATAAGGAGAATAATTAATGAATATATATTTAGCTGGACCAATCTTCTTTTATGGAGATTATTTAAGAAATATTGAATGGGCTAATAAAATTAGATAGGCATTTCCAGATGCCTATCTATATAGTCCAGTAGAGAATACAGATATAAATGGCGTAGAAGGCAAGAAAAAGTTTGCTGGCTCACAAGAAATTGCTAATGGAGATAATATTCGTCTTGATATGACTGATGTTCTTATTGCTTGTATTGACGGTGATGTTCTTCCTTCTGGTACTTGCGCTGAAATTGGAAAATTCCACGAAAAGGTTATGCGTGGTGATAATAAATATATTATTGGTATTTGTACTGATACTCGTTAGTGCTATAATACTCATAGTGTTGAAAAAGACATGGGCGGGGCTGCTAGCTTGGGTGAGTAGCAATATAGCTATCAAAATCTTTATGTGACAGGTTTAATTAAACAAGCTGGAACATTAGTGTATAATATTGACGAAGTTATTGAAATTTTAAAAGAAATTCATAATAGATTTAATTAAAAAAAATAAATATACTATATAATTAAAAATATATAGTATATTTATTTTTAAATTAAATATGAAAGGAGATAGACCGAATATGCCAGAAATATATGATACTACTACTTCATTACAAAATTTCTTACAACATAATACTCCTGGTGGATATTTTTAGACAGAATTTAATATATCTAGTGATGATTTAAATAATCGTATTGATTCTTATTTAAATGGAAAAAATTATTTAACTAGTGATTCTGTTATTAATTATAAATAGATAGAAACAGTATTAAATGATAATATAAAAACAGTAGGGCATACTGGGCTTTATAAAGATTTAGAGAGAAAACCAAATTTTCCACATGAGTATAATGAATGGTTAACCCCAAATAGTATAATGGATCCGCCTACTTTCCATAAAGTAGCATTTACTGGGAAATATACTGATTTAGATCTATCAGATATTCCGGGTGGAAATTTACCTAATTTTTCAACTATTACTTGGAATCAAATTACTGAAAAGCCAATATTAGCTACATATGACTCTTCTGAGGTAACAACTTTTAATGGATTATTTCCATTAGCTAAAGTAGCAATTACAGGAAATTACAATGATTTATCAGTAAAAGCAAATATTCCATCAAGGGTAGATTAGCTTGAAGGGTATGATACTTTAGTTAATACAATCACAGGTGAAATGAAATCTATTTTTATTAGTGCTTTAGATGATAGTCAAATTGATGTTGGTAATTTAGTAGAAATACTTAATAATAATAATACTTCTATAGATTATAAACCAATAGTACATGATATTGATATTAGAGGAACAGAATTTGGTAATTTAAGTAATAATATATTTATAGTAACTTCATATTTGGATGAGAATAATTAGAATTTAGGAACAATAAAAGATGTATTAGATGATATTAAAAATAGTTATCTTGTAGGAGGCACTTTTAATGATAATCCTAATTTTAGTCAAACGATAATTAGATTAAGAGCTAATCCTGGAACTTGTATTTTAAATGAAATTGAAGAATATGATGGAATTTTAAAAATTACTTTTTCTCCTATTGATTCAAATTCTGAACAACAATTACAATTTATTAAAAATAAAAGAGGTTTATATGGCCCTTCAAATCCTGAAGAAGTAACTAATATTCTAAATTCAATTACTGGGAGTTTTTTTTACCCTGTTTTTTATTATGATACGAAAAATAATACCTTAATAATTAAAAGAGATAATCAAGTAGGTGCAGGTTAGATAGTTAAATTAGCAAAAACTGGAGAGTATAGTGATATTAAAAATCCCCCTAATATAAATCCTTATAAAGAATATGATGTTACCACTTATTCAATAACTAACTTATAGGAATTAAGAGAATGTAAAATTTTAGGAAGTAATAAAATTATATCGAATGAAGAAGTGACTGTAAAAGGTTGGATTGAAAATATTGTAAATTTATATAATTCTAAAATTATCAAAATAAAAAGTAATTTAGGAATTATGATATTAAATGATGTTAAATAGTCTACCGCATATTATAAACTTACTTTTTCTTCATTAATAGAAGATAATTATAGTTATAATGATGAATTAACTGATGAAGAAAATTTAAATAATATTAGTTTAGAAAATAGAATTACTTGTTTTATTTATGATAAAGAAAATGATATATTATGGATAAAACATAAAAATTTTTAAAAAGGGAAAATAAATGGAACAATTTATATATAAAAAAGAATACAAATATTTGACTTCAGCTATGTTAAATGTAACAGATGACTGTAATTTAGAATGTAAATATTGTTTTGTAGAATAGCATCCTAATTATATGTCATTAGATATAGCAAAAAAAAGTGCTGATTGGCTATATAATAATTTATAGGAAAAATTAAAACTTTATCCAAATTTAAAAAAAATATGCCATATTAATTTTTTTGGTGGAGAACCTATGTTATGTTATTCAACAATTATTGTCCCATTAGTTGAATATTGTAAATTAAATTATCCAAATATTTTTGAATTTGGGATGACTACAAATGGTACTTTATTAGATAAAGAAAAAATTGATTTTTTAAAAGAAAATAATTTCAATTTATTATTATCTATTGATGGAGATTAGAAAACACAAAATTTTAATCGCCCTTGTAGAAATAAAAAATAGAATAGTTTCGATTTAATAGAAAAGAACATCCCTTATTTATTAGAAAATTTCCCAAATATATGTTTTCGTTCTACGCTTTATCCTCCTACTATTAAATATTTATATGAAAATTATTTATATGCTGAATCATTAGGATTTAAAAATTATGAGATTATTGAAGATAATAGATCATCTTGGTCAGAAGATGATTATAATACTTTAAAAGATGAAATTTTAAAAATTTATGCTCATACCATTTATAAATTAGTAAATGAAGAACTCCCTATAAATGTTGGTAGAGTAAATTTATATACAAAATTAGCTTTTGAATTACTAACTAATAATAATTTAAAAAATTCTAAAAAAGAAATAAATATAATGAGATGTGGATTAGCTACAACTAATGGAGCTATTGGATGGGATGGTTCGATTTACGGATGCCAAGAACAAGTCAGCAAAAAAAATAAGAATATATTTTATATTGGTAATTTATTAAAAGATGGTATTAATGAAGATAAACATAATAAATTATTATCTAAATATTACTATGATCAAATTAATATCCAATTAAATAAACCTAAATGTGAAAAATGTTTTTTGAAAGATTTTTGTTTAACTAATAATTTATCATGTCCTTCATTAACATTTGATTTATTTAAAACAATGAATAACACAACAGATATATCTTGTTATTTAAGATAGCTCTATATAAAAAATAGTATAATTTTTATTTAGATTTTATTATCGTTAGATATAGAATTTATAAATAATTATTTAAATACTATATTTTTAAGAGAAGGGTGGTATTAGAATTAAATGAGCAGAACATGTAATTAGTGTTTAGCTAGCCAACATTGGTGTGGCATATAGCAACTTAATGATCCTAAAAAATGTCAATCAGCTCAAAATTTTTGTATTAGATGGGAAATGGCTGGTCCTTATTTAAAAGATAATCCTTATAATGAATTAGGACTTAATAGTAATGATTTATTCCGAAATAAAGAAATAAATGCAGAAATGATACAAACTATAAAAAAATTTTTATAGTAGATTCATGATGCTGGAAAACGTGGAACTCGTAGCCCTAAATAGTCTAAAATAGATGCTATACGAATTCCTGAAAAAGATGAAATGATAGTTAAATCTCATTTAGAACCTATTTTTGATGCTTTAGAAAAAAATATTGATGACTATATTCCTAATGATGGACATGCAATTGTAAAAAGTCAAGGCGATCGAATTGGATTAGCATTAGCTCAATATCCATTAGATTGGAATAGATGTAATACTTGTAATGCAAATGCAAATTGTAGTGAATATACTCCTCCTCCTGCTTCTACTACACCAACTATTTGTTATTTTTTACAATATAGATCAAGTGGAGGAGGATATAGTCCAGGTTCAAGTGGAGATGGCTGCCCTTGTGGAGGATAGTGCCTTATGAGCGAAGGGGCAGCAAGTCCATGCACAATATGTGAAGGATGCAATACGTATAGTATGAATTAAAAATAAAATAAAAAAAAAGACTTTGCTTATAATAGTTATAAGCAAAGTCTTTTTTTTTATTTTATTTTAATCCAAATTCTATTATCTACTTTAATATTATCCGTTCCCCAATATTCATAATTAGGAATTTCACTAACAATACCAATAATACAATCTGGATAATTTTTAATTTCTTCACGAGTCATAATATCAACAGTACCACCAGGTGCAGAACAGACAGCCATTCCAGCATGATAATTCTATTTATCTTGATATGGATAAACTAAAACTCGCCCAGCAACTGCCAATGGAGTCTAACAATTTTCTGTATAGCCCATTGCATGTCCGAAAGTATCAGATATAACCTATGCTCCTGGCTATAATCTCTATTTAGAACAAATTAAACTGCCATCATCATTATCAACTACTACATGTCCAGGCGTTAATTTTATAGTCTAACGATATTCGGCGTAATCATTATAGACAGCATTAAATACTTTTTGAGCACTTAAATTTTTCCCAAAATAGCCAGCTCCGGCACATTTAAATACTGCCCCAGAATTTGAAGTAGGAATGGAATCTGTGGGAATTGTATTTCCAGTCGCTCCATTTGGATTATTTAAATATAGTTCGCCAGTTAATGTATTTCCCCAATGAGGTGGCTAAATTCCTCCTCCAATCCAAAATTGGTTAGTTTCTCCATAGGTCGATGGAATACTATTCATTATAGAAGATCCATTTAAATATATATTATCAAAATATCCATTTTCACTATAAACATTTTTCCATTTTAATTGCTAATTTCCTAAATTATAAGTTTTATTAAAAGATGGCACAATAGTTGATGTATTTGCTCGTCCATGAATATCTATGCTCTAAATATCACTATTAGAAGAAATTATTAAATTTCCTCTTACATTTAAATTTTTATCAATATTTGCAGTTCCTAATATATCAGCATTCCCATTTATATCAGCATTTTGAAATCTTAATCCTACTAATGCTAATGTATCATTATAAGATGAATTAACTCTATAAGCTTCTATAAAATTATCATTAGGATTCACTTTTAAAGTAGCAGTTTTTTCTTTTCTTGTTAAATATAACTATTGAGTACTAAATTTAATTAATTCTGTGTCTGGCTCTATACGAATATAAAACTAAGGTCTTTCAATTACTGGAATAATATTTTTAAAATCATTTATATAAGTTCCAATTTCTCCTTGCTAACTATTGACAAGACCATCGTATCTTATATGGAATGATGTTGGTATTTTATCATTATTATTATCAATTGATGGAGTTAGTAAAACTTCAATTTCACTAGTATATTTATTTATATCTAACCAAAATACCAAATGCTTGTCATCTAATCCCATTATATTAGCATTCTCTTTATCCTGATCAACAATATTATAATAATTCCAGTTATATTCTATTAAATTAATATTATAATCAATAGCATTAAAATCTAAACAAATCCATTTTCCAACTAAAGATTCATCGTCTGGATAATTATATTTTTTTGGTCCCTCATTAAAAATATTACGCTAATTTAATAAATTTTTGCACTCATCTAATTTTATATTAGTATTAGTAATACAATCTAATAAATAGTCAGTATCACTAGGTTCAGTATCACTAGGTTCAGTATCACTAGGTTCAGTATCACTAGGTTCAGTATCACTAGGTTCAGTATCACTAGGTTCAGTATCATCTGATGATTGCTGTATAATTTCCTATTTTTTATTATCAAGAAATTCTTTAATATCATTAAAATTAGTAATAATAAATTTATTATCTGTTGTTTTTCCAATATTTATTTTTAAATTATTAGCACCTAAATCCTATAAATTATTATTAATTATTGATGTACAATTCTCTAACTCTTTATCTGAAATATCATGAGGGTAAAAAACTTTTAATTTTCTTGAATAATTTTCTAATTCATCAATATTTTTAATAACAACTTTGTTATTATCTTCAATAGTAATAATAATTTTGTCCTAATTTCTTTGTGCTGGTTCTTTATTAAATTCAATTTTAGTATTTTCTTCTTCTAATACATTTTCTAATGTATTAGTATATAATATATTTAAATTATCATTATTAGTTTTTCTTACTTGCAAATGTAAACTTCTCTATTGCTTATCATCAATTTCAATTTTCTCTTTTGCCCGAGCCTATGTCCAAGTTAATCGATTACTATTCTAAGAATCAATAGAAGTTATATATATCTACTAATTTGGATCTGATATATTCTAAGAATGATGAGCAAGTTCTGGTAAATACCACTATAAAAAAGTATCGTAATTATCATAAATTCTACCATTACTCCAATTAAGATAAGTACGATCTGTGTATGCTTGATATACGCTTACATCATCATATGCTCTATTAGATTCTATATAAATCTATCCAATATCAGTTTTTGGTAATGTAACTAATTCATAATCATCTACATTAGTAGAATACATTCCATTTCGTATTGCGTGTCCAGTAATATCATAGGTTTCAAATACTTTTTTATTACCATTATATTTAAAACCAGCAACATTATCATTTCTATCAACACTACTTTTTAATGCTAAAAAAGATGCGGCAGCTACGCTTCCTTGTGAAGCATAGATATGACCAGTATTAGTGACAATACTTCCTTTACCAAGTATATTTCCTAAAAAATTAATATTACCTAATCCAATTTTTTGACCTTGATCATTTTCCATTTCTGTTTTAATATAAATATCTTTATTAGAACTTTTACCACTAAATCCTTTAATAGGAACCTCAATCTATTGATCATTTATATTAATTTTAAATGTTCCAGAAGCCTAATCTATTTTACTTCTATTTTGAAAATTTTCTTCTTCTGTTGAATTTTTGATTTTTTGATCTGAAATATTCAATGCTTTATAGTTATCAAAGTTATATGTAAAATGAATATTACTTCCTAATTTAATATATTTATATCCATAAACTGTTTTATTTGTTCCATATGGACTATTTAAAATGTCATTCTAGCAAATCTCAATATCATTCTAGACTGATTGAATTCGCTATTCATAATATTTAATGCTACCTACAAATTTATAATAAATTTTATTTTCATCAAAATCATTTATAGCTATTATATAATTATTATTATCATCTTTAATATAATAAATATTTGGTAAATAATTACTACTAGTTAAATTAATAATTTTATAAGTTCCAGTATTAATATCACCAGTTAAATTATCTAACTAATTTTGAATTCTTCTAATATTATAATTTATAATACCATCATTTTCATTTGAACCAATAATTTTATTAACAATATTTTCTATATTATTTTTATAAAGATCTATCATATTTTGAAAATCTGGAGTATTATTTAACTGCCAATTCCAATTTTCATCTTCTACAATTAATTGTAATTTATTTCTAATAATATCTAAAGTTTCTTTGCTTAATCTATTATTAGTACTATTTTCTTGCTAAAAATTTTGAACTTCTTCTTCTGTGAATCCCTATCCTTTAAAAGCATCTACTAAACTAAGATAATTATAAGCTCTTATAAAATTTTCAAAAGATTCAATAAATTGACGTTCATCTTCATTAAAATTAAAAATTTCTTCTCCATTACTAATAATTTTACTATCTTTAACACCTTTTAGTTTACTAAGTAGAGGCCCAAAATTCTAAATTTGAGAATAAGTTAATATAACATTAATTTCTTTTGTACCAGAATTATTAGTTTCATCAGGATTATCAGAATTATTAGTATCATTGATTTTATATTTTAATGGAAGCTATGTATAAGTAAAATTAATATCTACTTTTGACAATGGACCACTGTGATTATCTTTTTCCCAAATATCAGCAAAATTAAGATAATCATTATTATTTTCTCTTGCATAAGGAAAAATTAAAACTGATAGAACAGCCTATAAATAAGCTTCCTTATTTGAAGTAATTAATTCTACTTTATTCTATATTCTTTTTAATTGCTCTTTTTCTTGTTCTAAAAAATAATAATTATTTTCTAATGCTTGCTTTAATTTTATTACTTCATAATTTCTATTATTTAGTTCTATCTATAACTATTTTAAAGCCTATTGATTATAAAATAATCTTTTTTTCTATTTAGGACTGGCAAACATAGCATTACCTTTTGTTGTACGCTCATCCCCATAAGTAACTTTTAAACATGGAGTATTATTAGTGAATCCTTTCCAAATATCATTACCATGTAAATTATCTACTTCATATTCTTCAACAAAATCTATATCAATAATAGGATAATTTTTAATATTTGTTAATAAATTTTGGAAAGCTTCTCTTTTTAAAACTATATTATCATTATATCTATTATCATAAATCATAAAAAATATTATTCTCCTTTCTCTCAAGAAAAATTATTATTTCTATTTTAGATAAAAAAAAAATAAAAATAATTATTTAAAAAAGACCAAAAAAAAGAGTGGATGAAAAACATCCACTCTTTTTTACATATCTTCAGCTTCTTGCCAATAAATATTATATTTTTTATCAGCTTCAAAAATTTCCTAAATTTTTGACCAAATCCCATATCCAGTTATTTTTAAAATTGGATTTCCATTTTTATCTAATTTAATATTTCCAGATTCATCATATTCTGGCTCTAAAGTAGGATCAGTCAAGACCTAATCAACTGTAAATTGATTATAATTATGATTTACTCCATCTTTATTAGCCCAACCTACTAAAACTTTACTTCTACACACTAAAGTATTTAATTCATATAATAATTCTCCAGAGGTTTTATCAATCTTAAAAAATTTTAATGCAAATTGTACAGTACCACCATATTTAGTAACTGGACTTTGAATATTCCAAGCAAAAATAATTTTATTAGGACTACTTATCACATCATATGCGGGAATAATATAAATATACTCTTCATTTTTTGCATTTTTAAATTGAATTGCTCCAACACATTGAGATAAATCTATATTATCATAAAAACGATCCACCTAAAAGAAGATTGCTTCTGCTTCATGATCTGCTTCAACTCCTAAAAATTTAGGTGGATCAATGACTCGCGTATTTAAATTAATATTATAGATTGGTTCATCTGCTGGAATTCTCATTAAGATAGTAGGAGGATTATATGAATAAGATAAAGAAGCTAAAAATTGCTAATATTCTTTACTATTTGTAATCATAATTTTTACCTCCTATGAAAATTATTATATTAATAGTTTCTATCAACAATAAATGGTTTAGTGTAACTGGTTCTTAATGTACCATGATATCTAATTTCAATTTTAATACGATAAGTACCTTGGTCTTCATCAATTTCAAAGCCAACATTTCCCATATCATCAGTAAAAGCGACTTTATCTTTAATTGTACGTAAATCTTCCTCTTCATCTAAAACAGTATTTTTAGAAATAATACCATTTTCTAATGCAATTTCTTCAATATAATAACTTATAATAATATCTTTTAAATCATATTTATTTTCATCAATATCTGTATTATTAATAATATTAAAAACACATCTATGATTATTTCGAGTTAATCTAATATGATTTTCAATGTCAGGATTTTCTCCACCTATAATAATAGGAATAAAATTAGTTGGACGTTCAGAACCTTCTGGCCAATATGCCCATTCAACTGTGATATCTTTCATTTCTGGAGCCACAAAAGAAGTAATTACTTTTCTAGTTTCAGCTGGATCTGAAACACTATATGTATTATTACGACGATTGATAGCACGGACTAAATATTCTCCTTCTTTAATTTCTTGAGGATAAAATTTAAATGTTCTATCATCTGGAAGTCTCTTAAAATCATAAGCTGGTTTAGCATTTTCAATTTTTTCTTTTGTTAAACTAGGAGCGTCACTTTCAATTAATTCTACTGCAAAGGCACCAGCATAATCTCTAGCATCATTACTATCTAAATCAATTTTAGCTATAACAGTAGGTAAAGTATTTGCATCAATATAAGTATAATCTTTTAACTTATTAGAAGAATCTTCAATAACACCTTCCCAAGCTAAATCATCACTAAATTCATCAAAAAGACTATTGCTATTTTCAATATCTAAAGTTACTTTTGGCTATAAAGCTGCTGGAATTGTTAAAATCTGACTTTCAGCTATTTCACTATTTCTAGTAGAATTTGCTTTAGTATATAATTCAGCTCCTAAATCTCTAGTCATTTGAGCTTCTTCATTCATTACAGGATGTTCTTCATCATAAGCTCCATTAACTTTAACATAATATTTAGTACCAACTTTTAAATCAGCATTATCTAGAACCTTTTCAAAGTAATTACCGCCATTTACATGAGCTTGTGCTTTTACCTAATACTGTCCTGCACACATTGCTTTAAAAGTAGAACCTTTCACATAAAAAACAGGAGCCTCAGATTTATTTATAAGAGCTAAAGGAGAATTATCTTTAAAAATTAAATTATTAATACCTTTATATTCTACTTTAAATGTTGTTGTTTTATAATTATTTAATTTAAGAGAAATAGTTCTTGAGTTTCCATCACTGATAGTATCAGCTTTAACCCAGAAAATAATATGGCCATTGCCTAAATTAACACTTTTAGCTTCTAATACATCTTCTTCTGTTAAAGTATAGCCATTCCATATAATTCCAGCTATACTTTCTAGATTAGTATCAATATCTAAACCAATCCATTTTCCAGCACCCTAATTAGGATTACTTGAATTAAAAGTTCTTAATTCTTCATGGCTTGTTAAATAAATCACATTAGAATTTGGTAAGACAGAAACCTCAATATTTTCCTAATTAAAATTAATATCTTCTGATAAATTATCATTTGGTTCAAGTTTTTTGACAAAAAGATTTAAAAATGGATCAGTATTTTCTTCTTCATTTTCATTTTCAATAGCCTTAGCTTCATCCCATGATAATGGATGAATAGTATCAATTTTACCAACTTTGTTAGGATCTTCTTGATAATATATATTACCATCATCTTTACTCGGCAATGAGATCTAAATATAATCTTTTTTATAACTTTCAATAGTTGTAGTTCTATCCATTGGAATATTTCCATCTTTTGCTTCTAATGGTTTTACTGACCAAGTATAATTTGTATCTGCTGTATTTGGGACTACAACAGAGTAGGCTGACAAAGTTAAACCAGTAGAATAATCGTTGTTTAAATCCTATTGAGTAGAAAAATATTCTATACTATTTAAACCAGTATATTGTCCATTTTCATATTCTCCAGACTTCCAAATTGGTTTTTCAATTGCGCTGATAGTATCATCTGTATAAACACTATTAGAGAAACGTTTAATATAATTATCTGAATCACTCGTTACTTTTGTTGGATCGACTAATGGCAATGTATCATTAATGGCAACAGAAGCAGTTAATGTATTTAAACTATAAGTAATATCTCCACTATTCTAAGTATAAAATGTAACAGAAAATGTAAGTGTTCCTTTTTTAGGGGTCATTTCTTTATTAATAATAAAACCAAATATTACTTTATCAGGATTTAAATCTGCATTTGGAGCAAAAGCTTCAACTGATTTAATTTCTGGTGAAGCTTTTTCTCCTGCTCCAGTAAAACTCCAATTGATAGCTACTTGAGTATCTAATAAATCTTTATTATCAAAATATCTATCAATAGATAAAACAAGCATCTCTGCCATATGGTCGCCATATACTCCAACACCACTTTTTTTAATACTAGTAGGAACAGTAATTGTACGAGTATTGGCGTTTATTTCAAATATTTCTTCATCAGCTGGCATTAAAAGCAAATAACCACCAAGATTTTCATTACCTTTACCTTTATTAACCGCTAATGGTATAATATCAGATTCTAAATTATTAAAATATTCTGTAATAGAATTAATTCGTAAAGGATTTCCAGCTTTTTCAAGAGCACGATTAATTAATTCAAAAGCTGGAGCATAATATAATCCAGAATTTTCAGCAGTTATTTTAGTAATCATATATATATCTTCTTCCTTTCTTTAGAATTATTAAAGATAAAATAAGAGAGAAAAAATTTATTATTTTATTCTTCTCTCTTATTTTAAAAAAAAATGTAAATTAATTAATCTTATTTGTCATCAGGGATTTCAGTCCATTGATCAACTTCTTCTTCTGCCACTTTAACAGAATATAACTTAATTTTTCCATTTGTTAAAATTTTTCCATTATCAGCATTTAAACCAATAACTCTAACATAATATATATCTTCTAGATGTACTGTAGATTCAATTACACCATTAGTACCAAGGTATCTATAAAAAATTTCTTTAGTCATAAAAAGTTATACCTCCTTTATCAAACCTTTTCAATTACTGAATTAATTAGACCAGGATTATCTAAATCACATAAATTTTGAATTTCACTCATAATTTGAGTATCTTCTTTAGGATTATTTTTTGCATAATAAATAACTTTTATTTTATTTGTTAAATTAGAACTATCATCACATATACCCATTCTTCTACTAACATTATTATTATAAAATTGAATAGGCCATTGAGTATAATCTATATCTGGATTATCTGTTGAACCAATTATAATTATACAAGTATTTTGCTCTCTCTATGGTCCAGCAGGTCCAAAAATCTATTTAAAAGCAGCATCGCCAATACGTTTAATATTTTTTAATTCAATAACTTTATTCATAAATGTATAAGAAGTTGATGTACCTTCCGTAAAAATACCTGCTCGATGAAAACAAGCATAATCAATTTCACTAATTTTCCTAAAGAATTTAAGAAAATGTGTATTATCAATATTTTGGAATAAATGTGGAATATTAGAAAAAGCATATTCACCTAAATAAACATTAAACTATGATTCTGGTAATTCCATATATCTTAATAAAGGCCAAGAATTAAAAGCATAATTCCCAATTAAAGATAAAACACTGCCTTTTTCCCAGAAAATATGAGTAATTTTAGGATTAATACTTCTATAAGTTGATGCATTAAATGCATTAATAGCTGTAATTTCTACTAATCTTCCATTCTAATCTATTCCTGCTTTAGGTAAAGTGATTTTCCCTTTTAATTGATTAGCATTAGCATTAAAGTTTAAAATAACCTAATTTTCTTTTCCAGATATAAAAACTCCAGATGTAATAGTATAATAATATTTTCCCTATCGAATTAAGTTTTCATCATATAAAATATTATCATATACACTAGCTTTTTCAAATATAGGATAAAATTTACGATCTTTACTAGCACGGCCTAAATTTGTTTCAGTAATATTTTCTATTTTACCATTTTCACTAAAAGCCCAACCAATAAATTTATTTACATATTCAAAATTCTCAAGAGTATCCTCAATATCTTTAGTTGGTAATAATAAAGGCCACTATTGATAAATTGAATTATTAGCTGGAACATAGATGGTTGCCATTTCAGTACCATCCCCATCATAATAAATCATTTTATATTTATGAATATGATAAACTGCATAAAATACATAATCATATTGCTCTTGATCTGTTATAATCTATTGGTCCCAATTATTAAATTGTTGATCAATTGTAATAATATTTGTATTTATAGTAGTTTTAATAAGACCAGTAATATCTTTATAAGTTTCTAATGACCAATTTTCATCAGTTAAATCATTATTATTTTGAATTAAATCATTAACAGCAGATGGGCTTAATGGTTTAGTACTCCAGCCATAAAAATCATACTATGAACGAGTATCATAATTATCTAAGTTATTTTGAGCAATTAAGGTAGATGGATCTGGGAAGAATGATTCATTATTACCTAAACTTCTTCTAGCGAGTAAATCATAAGTTCCGTCATCATTTAATACTACATATTTTGCACTTGGCACTTTAACAATAGTTTTAAAGAAGAACTTCAAATCAGGATATGCAAGTCCAAGAGTGCTTTCAATATCTTTTTCATTAACAGCTACATCATTATCTATATATACAATACCGGCAATAATAGGAATTTCATTATCTTCTGCTGCTGTGCTGAAAAATTTAGCATTTGTCTTTAAGTTATTTAATAAATCAGTACTCTAAATAACCGAAGGATCAAGAGAAGTATCTAATCTATAAAGTTCACCATTCTGAATGCCTAAGTTCCAACCATCTTCAGTATATTTATCAGGTGTATAAGCATCAAATGAATAGTGTCCATTATCAACCCAATAAAGACCTGCTGCAGCATCTGCTGCACTATATTCAAAGCCTTTAGTTAATTGTTTATATGGACTCCAATCTACACCAGTCATAGTAATATAAGAAGCATTAGCCCCACTACGTGCATAATAATAATTCTCTAATAATTTATAACTATCATAGCCTAAATAATCTCCAATCAAGCTTAAAGTTACAATATTTGAGCTTGCTTCTTGTGGAGTTGCTGCATCTGTTAAGTTTGGAATATAAAGTCCTTCCTTAACATCAATATCGTGAAGATCATCTCTTACGCGGAAACTAGTAACAATATTCTTTAATTGAGTTGCCTCAGTTAAACTTAATGCTTTAATAGTCTCTGGTAAATACAATGTTCTTAAAGCTACACCAGTAGCAAAAGATACGTTAGTAATATTTGAACCAATAGCACGGAAATCTTGTAATTTTTGGCAACTAGTAAAGTTAAAGGTTGGAGCTTGGTCATTGAATGTAATATAAGATAAGTTACATTTCTTTAATAATGGCATACCACCCTTATCGCTAGCAGAACTACTTGCTCTTAAACTATACATGTTAATTCCGCCATTATTACTATCACCATTTTTATAATGATTTCCTTCTTCATCAATACCATCATAACCAAGAAGTAACTCAGTCATCTTCGCTGCATTTACTTGGAATTCAAGTTCTGTCCAATACAATTTACTCATATCGCCAAGGCTCTTCATCTAGTCAATACCATAAATATAAAGTAATTGCTCAGAATATCCACCACTACCACGAATGGCGTTTTCAAGGTCAGTTGCAACAAAATGAACTGGACCATCTAAGTTAGTATATTTTTGTGATGGAAAGTTTGCGGCATCAGTACCCATAGTTACATAAGAATTACGTACAGGTTCCATATTAACCCAATATTCACCATCAAACATATGTGTTTTAATTGTCTCTGCCTAATCTTGCCAATATGGGATATTAGGAATAAGGCGAGCACTTTCAGTACCTACGTTATTTCCTTCAATCCATTTATCTGATTGGATAGAAGGTCTGTTTGCAGATATACGACCACGAATAACATTATTTCCGCCACGTTCGTATTGGCCTTGGTTAAGCCAAGAATCAATATAATTAAGACGGTTTGTTAAGAACTGTTGTCTTGACAAACTTCTATTACCTTGAAGCATATAGAAATAAGTACCATTATCATAATCAGTAGAACCATATCTATTTTGATAACCTGCATGAGCATTAGTAATAGTAATATATTTATAATACTCATCAAGGTTAAATGCAATTAAAGGACGTTCTCCGCGCATTGCAAAACTCTTGCATTCTATTGGATCAGCTAAATACCATTTTTCAATACGTTCAATGTTTTGAATTGGAGGAATAGCCAATACATCATAAGTAGAAGAATTACCTCTTAATTGTCTATATTTCTAAATAATAGCACCCTTAAAGTTACGATATAAGTTATTATAAAGTATGCTATCATTAGTAGAGAAGCAACCATCTTCGGTAGCATCAACATAATACTCGAAAGAAGGAATACCAGTATTATTAATACCAAGTTGAGTATCAATATCATAGAAGATTGGATACCAAATATATTCTCCACCTTCACGTTGTGGACCCCAAGAAGCCATCATCATATTTTTACCACGAGAGTCATAACATTCAAATATTTCAGTCATTACAAAATAAGTAACTAAATATTCGAGATTGAAATGCTAGGTTAAATCATTTACAAATTTTGCATTACGATATTCTTTTGTATCATAATTATAAGTAATGTTATTATATACAACAGGTTCATTTAATTGTCTTGCTCCACTGTTTGCTTCATCTTTATCTAAGTAGTAATAATTAATATCAGTATTAAATACGCCATCTGGATCAAGGACATAGTCACCTAAACCAGAATCTACATAGAATGTATTTGCAGTATAAAGTAAATCATTAGAAGCACAAAGCTTTACAACTTGTGAACCAGTATTAGTTCTATAATATGTTTTTTTTGGATCATAAGATACAGAACTATCTAATATATAAACTAATTCAGTACCAGAAGTATCTGCAATATAATAAGTATTAACAGCATAAACTTCAATACCAACATCAGCTAATCTATAAGTACCAGCAGAAGGTACACTATCTTGATCAGTGCTCCAAACCCATTTGCATGCTTTTTCCCAATTCTTATAAATATCTAACATCGCGGCACCCGCATCTGCCATACCTTTATTATAAGTACCAGTATAAGAGCTATCATTATGAGTTGCAGAAGAAGTATCTCTTAAGTCAACTCCACACTCATCAAGAACTACTGCAATTGAATCTTCATCATTAATTTTTTCATTTAATTTATAAATGACATCTAATGAATCAGCTTTATCATGATAACGATATTCCCAATAGTCAGCAACAACAGGAGCACCATAAGAAGTTAATTTACCAGTATCAAAGAATCTAGTATCATCAGCAGCTCTATTAGTTGCTGCATCACGGAATGAACAAAATCCACGAGAGTTATTTTCGCCTTCCCAGCACTCTGCTACCTTACTAATTTTTTGAGGTTTACCTTTCTTTTGGACAAATTTCTAGAAAACTCCATCCATTTTAAATCCATAAGCTTCATCAGAGCCTTTATCAAGGAGAACGTTATAACGTCCAATATAGACTGGAGCCCCAATTGCATTACCATTTTCATCAGTTTGCTGATGGAATGCTAAAGCTGGGAAACCTTGAACAGATGTTCTAAGATCATCATATTTAATATCATTAATACCAAGAGTTTCATAAGAAGTAACAACTGTATACCAATTATTATCTCCACTATTAACTTTACTTTGTCCAATAGAAGTACCATATTCATATGGACCCATTGCAAAAGCTGCTGCTGGATCCGCTTCATCATGGATTGTTTTTAATTCATCTTCATCAGTATTTTTCCAATTACCTTTATGATTCTTATACCAATAAGTCTTAGAATCATCATACTCAGTAGTAGCTAAATCTACTGCTGCATAACTTGAAATTTCCTTTTGGAAAGCTCCTGCACTAAGATAATCATAAAATGGGTGATGAGAATATGCATTCTTTACCAAATTAGCAAAGCCCATATTGTAAGTACCAGAAGATTCCATATAATCAATCTTTAAGGTAAATTTAGTTGTACCAACAGTATTATTATCCATATAGAACCAATCAAGATGTGTAGATTCTTTATCTTCTACATACTATTGTGCAAATGGCCCACGATTCATATACATATGGACACTCTTAGATGAGTCTGAATTATATGGATCATCAAGATTTTTAGTTTTTGCTTTATAATTACGACGAGGATAGAATTCTGAAGAAGTACCTTGTACAGACATCGCAATATTTTCACCTTTCCAAGAAGGACAATGGTGCATATAATACTCTTCGACTGTCTATCCAGCTCTTTCGGCTAATTCGTTTAATTCACCAGTTGTATAAGCTCTATCTAATCCAGTATTAACAAATTCAATTGTTACATCTGGAATTGGAACTTGTTTACTATATGGTAATACATTACCTGAAGTTGGATTAGTAGTAAATACGATATAAGGCATAATGTATCCATCTGGATGAGCATTATTATAATTAATCATGTTACTATAAACAAGTTGAGATTCATTAAGACTATTATTTAAAACAGCTAATTGGCTTAAATCATAACCGACAGGATCTTTTAAGTCAACCATATAGTTAGTAACAATGCTTGATAAAGTTAAGCCTTGATTATAAACTCTAATCTTATATAAATCAAAATCACAATATTGAGAATCAAAAATAATACTCATATTATCATTTTCGCCAATATTCCATGCGCCTTCAACTGTTGAACGAGCAACACCAGTAAGCATACCATTAAGATAAATAGACATTAATTTATTACTGCCACCATCTTCACCATTACCATGAGAATATACAACAGTAAGATTGATTAATTTATCTTCAACATAAGCTACGTTCACAGTATCTACACCATTTGTAAATAATGCATCTTGAGCACCGATACAAATACCATGAATACCATCATAATATTTACCAGAGGCATAGTTAGTACTTAAAACCTTTTCAACTTTACGGAATTCCAAATCATCATAGGACGGTGGGAATACTTGCTGATTAGGATCTAATAATTCTGGGTTATGATTTACAAATTCAGGTAAATACCACTGTAAGAATGCATCATAGTTATCATATACTCTACCATCGCTCCAATTTAAATAGGTGCGTTCAGTAAATGCTTGATAAACGCTTGGTGCGCCATTATAACTGAAATCATCAGTCCAAGAACCAAATGTTCTACCATGACTTGCCTCAGTATTAGCTTTATAACGAGTTACGTTATGAATAATCTAGCTATAGTCTTGAACATTACGTACTTTAAACTAAAATTCAAAAGTATGAGATTGATTACTTGCATTTTGTGTTGCAAATTTAGTTTGTTTTAATGGAATAGTAAATTTAGCTCCATTACTAATTCTCAAACAAGTGTTTCCAACATCATCGATTACCCAACCATTGTTATACCAGTTAAAGTTTTCAAATTGAGCATCAATAATAGTATCTCCATTTGCATAAGAACATTTAGTACGGCTTGCTACAGATTCACTATTACTACGACCACTTGCATTAAAGGAATATCTTAAACCAGCCTCAGCAATCTTCATACCTGCACGAGTTGGATCTTCAGATACTAAGAAAGTAATTTCACGACGAACTTCATTTTCTTCTTGTCCACAGGAAATAGTGTAATAATTTTGGAAATTCAAATCAGCATCAACAATTTCCCAAATAGTGAAATTCTCTGTATCTGTAATAGTTCTTGTACCAATTTTAGTACTATCTTTAAAAAGTGTTACTGTAGTACTAAGAGTAGCATTTGGATCATATACTCTAAAAGGAATTTTTATAGAGTCATACTGATAATATTCAGATTGATATTCTCCTAACCAAATAATTGGTTTAGACTCATTGCTATCTACAACACCAATTTCCATTTCAATGGGCTCTGCAGAAGAAGTAAAATCAGCTTTACCATTAATATATTGATATAATTCAATACGGATCTTGTGCGCTCCGTGAGTTGCATAAATCTATGGTACTTTAAAATTAGGCTCGTTAGTACCAGTTGGTAAAACTGTTCCACCTTCATTCAATAATTTCATTTCTCCATCTACTTCAAAATAGTAGAAAATAATTTTTTGTAAATCTCCAATTGTACTGCAATAAATTGTTACATCATTTGGAGAATATATATTTAAATTGCTAAAATTAGAATGTTTTAGTAATTCTAAATTAGAAGTGTAAAATTCATAAATTAATTCACGACTTTGCTCGCTAAAAGTACCTTTCGCATACAGAGTCAGTACATTTGTAGTAGAATGACGAGCGATACTACCATATTCAAAAGATTCCCAAATAGGATTACTTTCATCGGTAGTCCCATCAATTACAAAACTACCTTGACTATACTAACTTAAAATACCAGTTTCAGTTTTTTCTGATAAAGTCCAATAAATAGTTAATTTTTCATCTAAAATAGAACCATCTGAATCTCTGCCTGATAAAGCATAAATATTAATAGAAGCTGCTTTTCCGTTAATTAAATAATTAGAATCAGGATCAATCTTTTTTAATTTTGCTTTATCTGTATAGCTTATTATTGGACCTGTACCGCCTCCACCACCAGTACTACTAATAGATAACAAAGTGGCAATAAATTTATCATTTTGAATTTCTTTCACCCTAAAAAAGCGTCCGTCAGAATTCAAAATTAAATTATCTATTCTAACTGTAACATCAGAGTCTTCTAATGCGGAATAAAAAATTTCATAATCTTTTGTTCCTTCTCCATCTAATGTAACAATATTAACAATATTTTCATCAGTCCCATCTGCATAAATGATACCATTAGATTTACCCATTGGATAACGGGCACCAGCTTTATCAATATAAATATTACCAGTATCATAAGCAAAATATATATAATTATCTCTTGGGATTATATTATTAATTGCTTTTTCAGTTCCTCTTACAGGTTGAAAAATTTGTTGTTGTGCCATTTATCTAAGCTCCTTTCTCCAAAAAATATAATAAAAAAAGGTGAAAGGAATATATCTCCTTTCACCTATATGTTATATTCCTCATTAGAATATAAAAAATTATTAAATATATTTAAAGTTCTTTGTCCTTTTAACAGTATATATTATTTTTAGAATGTACCCCATTCTAAATCAACAGTATATATGCCAGCCTTTGCTGCATCAATAGATGCTTCAACTTTTAAACTACTTGATTGAATTTTAATAGTTTCATTTGCCTAATTTTCAGCTGCTTCATCTAATTGGTAACCAAAAGTAATAGCAGCAGTCCCAGTAGCGTTTTCTACTGTTGGGTCAATAGCTGAAATAGTGGCATGTGTATCAATAACTTTATATTTCTAAAGTGTAATTTCAGTAATATGACCATTATTATCTTTCTTTAATGAAGAGACTCCTGGGATCTCTAATCCATTTGAATTATTAGTTTCTAAAGTAGTATTAGTAGTTACTGCACTAGCAGTTACGGTAGTCGGTTTACTAGCATTACCATGTAGTAATTGAATTTCAAAATTACCAGTTGACTTTTCAACAGTGCTAATAGTAATAGGAGCTGTTTTTGTATTTGAAGTACTAGTAAATTTAATTGATCCAAGTGTCGCTTGCCCAGCTACACTATTTAAACTATCAATAAATTCAATTGTATTTGTAGAAGTAGTTCCAGTAACTTGTAACTATGTTTCATTTCCAGAAGGAACAACTTCTAATGTTTCAAAAGTGGCACTTGTATTATCTGCTCCATTAAAAATAATTAAATCGCCAACTTTAGCGTTGAATGCTTGACCGCTAATAGTAACATTATTAATATCACTAATAACTCTATAAGTATCACCACACTGGTTCGCGGTTGATGAGGTTAAATTAGTAATAGTATCTCCTGTTATAGTACCTTTATAAGTCATTGCATTTAATGAACGTTTAGCATCTTCAATTAATGCATCTACTGCCGTAACACTATAAACATTAAGATTTGCAACTCCATTTACGAATGCCGCAGTTGCTGAATAACTTCCTGTAGCTGTGGTGCCAAGATATCCAATAATGGGTGTTATAGCTGTAGAGCTCGTTGAAAGAGAAGCATCTTCTTCATAATTAATTGTAGTAGTGAATTTACCTTCATTATCAAATAAATTATCAATACTACTTATTATTGGATGCCCACTAATCGTAATACCTGTAGATCCATTAGCAGTAACACTAATGCCAGATTGCCCTTTAATTAAAATTTTCTAAGGAGTATTAGTATCACTACCTTTTAAATTTAAGTAAGCACCATTTGTCGTAGTTGATGCTGTAAAATTATAAGTTGTATTAGTATTTTTTAGACTATTACTAATAAGAATTGATTTTCCAGTACTATCATTTGGATCAAGACTAATATCAATATCAGTGCCTCCAACTAAAGTAAAAGCACCAGAAGCCGCATTCCCTTTACTGTCAGAAAATGAAGCAGAAACATTCGCTTTATTTGTATTTTGTTCAGAAGTTACTGTAATAATCCCATCATTAGATAATAAATATGTATCAGGATTAATTTGATTCCATCCTGCCGTTCCGCTTGCTTTTGCTTTTTTATATAATAGCATATTGTCAGGAACTAAATAATAATAATCTCCAACAACCGCTTTATTATTTGTATCAAGTTCATTTAAATAAGCATCAGCATTAGCAGAAGTTCCATAACTAGTAATTTTATGTATATTAGAAATCTAAATAAGATTATCTGTTGTAGTTCCATTAGCATAATATAAATTACCAATATCTGTTAAATATAAAGTACCTTCTGTAAAATTTTGTAATTTATCAAACTAAGTTTGAGAACCTTTCTTAAATGCAATTTTTGTATTTTGAGTATTTATTGCCATTTTATTAATCTCCTTCCAATTATTAAATTTCTTCCTCAGTGATTACATGCCATTGGACCTAATCCTATAAACCAATAATTTCTTCAACAATAGTTGTAGATTCTTTTCCACTATTAGTTAATAACTAATTTAAATCTCCAACTATTGTATTAAATTCAGTTTTTGTAACAATCTCTCCAGAAATAGATTGTAAATTACTAACAACTTCAGATAAATCATTGACCTATGTCTAAAGAGACCCAACTTGAGTTTCAATAGAATTTACTTTTGAGGTAAGATTACTTGAAATTGTCTATAAATTAAGAGTTGTTCCAGATAATGTTGATACTTTTGTTGAAATAGAATCTATTGAAGATTGCAATGTCCCAACTGTTGTATTAAAAGTATCTGTAGTTATATAATCATCTAAATTACCAGTACCTAATACCCCTATTTTTTCATACTATCCTTCAATAAACATATATTCATCATATACATTATCATCTGTTGGATTTTCTTTTGGAATTAAGAAAATAATATTTTTTAATGTTTCTTCATTCTCAACTGGCAAAGTAGGTAGAGCATCAAGTTTTTTATAAATTAAATTATTAGACTTAGCAATAACTTCAGCAATTTTATCTTCAATATTAGACTCTATTAAATCTACACGATTTTCTAAATTAGAAACTTTATCACTTATGGCAGTTCCTATCAGTTTTTCCCAATCTTTTCCATTAAAGATATAAGGATTACCATCAATAAAAACTATATTTCCAGTATTAGGATTTTCATCAATTCTTTGTAAAGCTTCTTTAACGGTTTCTATTTCTAATTTTTCTCCATTAGAAACAGAGACTATATTTGGATTAGCATTTTCTATTGCAGTTTTAATGGAGATTGGAGTCCATTTTTTAGATAAATTATTATATTGTAATATTGAACCTTCAAGAATATCTCCACTAATATTTACATCTAATAAATCAACTAACTAAGTAGCCCCTGTTAAACCAGAACCACCAATTAATATCTCCCCTAAATATAATAATCCACCATTATCAGGAGCCTATTTGTCATAAATAAAATATAAAGCATCTTCTTCAATTCGATGATTAGCCTTTAATTTATTATATGCTTCCTAAGAACCACGCTAAAATTTAACAAAATTTAGTGCCATTTACTTCTTAAACTCCTTTCTTTTTTATTTTCAATATTTTTAAAAAATATTTACAACAAATTATTCGCCATTGCCCTCAAGATATGGTTTTAATTGCCAAGTATTAAAATCAATAGTATAATGGCCACCAGAAAAAGTAGTAGAAGTATTTATCTATAAAACCTAATATTGTTTATCTTTTCCTTTCTTCTCTTCTCCATAATCATCAAACTATTTTAAACGCTATTCAATATAATTATAATTCTCTTGATAACCTCCAACAACATAAGGTTTATTTAAAATCATAGGAGTATTATCTTCTCCATTTGAGTCAACTGTCCAATCATTATATAAAAAATATCGTACTAATCCAGTAATAGGATCTTTAACACCAAACAAATCCTAAAGAATAGAGGCTAATCCCGCAGTATTAATCTTTGATAAATCTTTTAAAGTAGGAGCATTTTGAATAAAATTATCATCTCCTATTGGAGGCTACATAGTCCAAGTAAATTCTTTACCTAATAAATCATTATATAAAATATATACTCCGTTTAAACTGTCAATTGCTGGATCATCTTTATTATAAATATTTCCATTATTATCTTTAAATTTAATAATAATAAAATTAGGTTCAATTTTTTTATTATCTATATCATTCAAATTAACATAATGAAATTCTTTAACTACTGGTTCCCATGCATCAATTTCTTCAATATAAGTTTCCAATACTCCTTCTACTGTTTGAATTTTTCCATCAATAATTAAAGGTTCTAATTCATTATTACTATTTTTTACTGTTACTGTATTAACAAAAGGGATATCTCGTAAAAATTTTTTAAAATAAGGTCTTAATACACCATTTTTTAAATTCTAAACATCTTCTGAAGGAGTTCCATAAATTAAGTTATAAATAATATTCATGGCATTTCCAAAAGATGGAAAATTTATAAATAAAGTTTTTGTATCAACATTAATATCATGCTTTAATTCTGCTAAATAATGTCCATTTGGGTCTTTCTAAGGTGTAACTTGATCTTCTTCTCTCAAAATAGTATAATCATCTTTAACTTTTGGGACTAAGGCTATTGTTGATGGGCCTTCAACTTCTCCATAGCTATAAATAGCATTAAATCCATTTTGATTATAATTTATAGTATTATCTCCTGCTTCTATCTATAAATTACTTGGATAATGTAATAGATAACTAATTTCTGTATCCATAGCATTATCAAAATATCCTTCATTATATTTTTCTGTAGCATTAGTTAAACGTACTATTTCTAAATCATTAGTATCTTCATTATATTTGCCAACTAAAACTCCATTTTTGGGTTCTGATTCTGAATTATTTTTTACATAAGTTATAGGTTTATGCTATTGCATATCTAATTTTGGGGCTATGGCATTAAGTTCGGCAACCATAATATATTTATCTCGTCCCTAAAAATAAATTTTTTGCCAAACAGTAGAATCATAAATGGCTCCAAATCTTGATAAATCTTTATTAGCATTAGTCCTATATTCTAAGCGTTCTTTAACTCTAATACCATTAATAGTGGCATAAGTATCCCCATATTCAGTATTTTCATTAGGTTCTAACTAAGTATTTATCCAACGTTGTCCATATTCTATTAATACATATCTACCTGTATATACTCCATCGCTATCTTCATTATCTTCTAAATCTACTCGACTTGAATAAATTTTATCAAACTAAAAAACAGAAGAATCTACTTTTTTTATATTACCATATAAACTCATGATTTTAATCCTCCTTGTTCTTCATAAATTATATCAATAATTAAATATCCATTTTCTAATTTTTTAATTAAATCCATACTCTATTGATCTATTCTTAAACTATTTATTGTAGCAGAAGTATTTGAAATATCTAATTCAAAAATTCCTGATACTCCTATTATAATAGGGTTTAAACTATCATTTAAATAAAATTTTGTACCCGGCAAAGACTATATACCAATTGAGATAATAGGAGAATACTGTTTAAAAGTATCAGGAGAACAATAATGAGTCCAGTTCCAATTCAAAGGATTATTATTTTTATTATTATCTTTATAATATCTAAATTGCAACATTTTAGTAGCCATAATAAAATTAATTACACCTCTTTCTCTTCTAATGAATCTTCCTAGTAAATAATAGTAATAATGAAATATCCATATGTTAATTCATCAAGAATTTTTTTACTAGAATTATCTAATTTTAAATTTGATAATTCTAGTAAATTTTTTTTATCATTATTATCTATACTATTTTTTGTAAAAATTTCTAAAATGCCTGTTTGGCCTATTGTGTATGGCGCTCCATTATTCCAAGGATTATTACTTAAATAATTTATATAAATATTTGTTCCAGGAATAGTATTTATAATTATTTTCTATTTATTTAAATATTTTGAAAAATCATAACATAACTCTTTATTAAAATCTGTTACTACAGGAAAATTATTATTCTAATTAGGATTATTTTTCCCATAATATCTAAACTATACAATTTTTGTTGCCATATTTTTTATACCTCTCAATAAAGTTTTTCAGGAAGCTTAATAGCAGTAATATTCATATTATCTTTATAATTTAATGGTAAAGATATTTTATTAATAACATAGTATCCATTTATATCTCTTTCTTCATTTTTAACAGAAATAATAATATTTGGTTCTAAATAATAAACTGGCAATCCCTATATATTAATTGTTTCATTACAATATGCATTTTGATATAACAAATCATCTATGGTTTCTTGTGCCGTTAAACCTCTAGTACTAATTCTAATTTTATTATTATTAATCATTTTTGTTAAAAATATGTCATTAATAATATAATCATAATAATCAAGTAATTTTCCCTATTTCTAAAAATTTTCATAATCTATTTGAGATATAAAAATAATGTCTGGAGCATCTTTATATGTAATAACATTTATTTTATCATTTTTATAATTTTTTGGTCGATCTCCTATAGCAGGAATCGAAAACTGCCCTAAACCAGGTAAATTAGCATCAAAAAAGTCAAACCAAAAAATTAAATTTGTTGGATTTTCTGTAATATTTTTATTCCATGGCCCTATAAACTTCTCTACTAATTCATTTGTTTTTGGAATAATAAAAGTTTTATAAAAATTATTTTTATCTATAATATTTGATTTTTTAATTTTTATTATATCTTTAAACTCTTCTTCCGGTACATATAAAGTTCGCCAAAAACTATTTATATCATGATAATAATGTTCATATCCTGTTTTTCCAAATTCATATGGTTTATATTCAATAACTGATGAATCATTTTCTATAAAAATTTTATAATTATTTTTTTGAATATTTGATTCAAAATCATCTTCATGATTATGCTAATAATAATCTAATGACATCTAATAAATAATTTCTCTCCAATCCACTATTTTATAGTTTTCATTATTAATAAAAATACTATTATCAGATTCATTTATTATATACTATAAACTATTTTTTACAACATTATTATAAAAATCATTACTAATAAAACCCTATTTATTATAATTAAAATAAAAATCTGGTTTTTTATCAATAGCATATCTTATATGTATAGGGATTTCTATCCCAGTGGATAATTTTTGTTTTCCCCAAACAGTAAAATCATTTTTAATTTTTCCTAACTAAGGATTATTTGAATAATTAATAATATTTTTTTCATTATCAAAACTATAAGAAGTTAAAATAGGAATATTAGATAAGTTATATTGCGAAGATGTCTCTATTGATTGATTATTCCATATCGTATTAACATAGTTCTATTTTGCCTAAAAAACAAACTATCCTTCTAAATTATAAAAATATTCAAATGCTCCGAAAATTTTAATAATCTTATCTAATACAGAAGTTACTGTATCTCCAATACCAGCAATTAAATCATCAGGATAAAAAACTTCTGTCAATTCATATCCTATATCTTCACCATGAGCGATCTAAATAACAATATATTTTTCTTTAGTTAAAGGATCTATTAAAATTGTTGGATCAATTTGCTAATCAATTAATCCAGAATCATCTTCATTATTAGTATTTTTAAACTAAAAATTATCTATTAACTAATTAAAATTCACTAATAAATTAGGATTTTCGTAATAATAATAATCTTTAGAAGGTAATATACTTCCTTTATTAGCGATATCAATAATATGCCCAGTTTGTAAATTTTTTATTAAATAAATATCTGAACCGCTATTATTTGTTAACATTTTTAATTGTAATTTATCAATATCATTAATAATAATATTATAAAAATTTTCCTAAGCATAATGATGGACTAATTCTTTAATAATATAAGAAACAGGCCGTTTTTGTTCTATATAATTTCCATCATTATCATAGATTCTTTCTAAATCTAATTGAGTTTCTGCATTAAAAATACCACCAATATCTCCATTCAATAAACACATTTTATCTTTTCCAGTAATTGAAATCGTTGCAGAATTTAAAGATGTTGAAACCTTAAAATCTGTTAAAATAAAATATCCCTATGGGAACCAAATAATGGAAGGATATTGATTAAAATTATTTAATGTATTAGTAATTCCAATTTCAATTTTTATACGAGTTGTAAGCCCCCAATAAATATTATTAATATTTATATTATTAGTTGTAAGAGTTAATGAACAAACTCTACGGACAGAGGAACTACCATCAATTGTGATAGTTCCTGTTGTTGTAATTCCTTCTATACATTCATTAGGATAATTTTCAATAGTTAATGAAGTAATTTTTGCATAAACTTTTTTATTTCGTTCTTTATCTAACTCATATAAAAAATCAAAATCTAATAATGGATTTCCATTTTTCATACGTCATATACTCCTTCAATATGATGAATGTAATTAACAGTTAAAATATATAAATATTTTGCCAATTTTTGCTTAATATCATTAATAGTATCTTCAACATTTAATTGATCTTTAGAAATTTTATTTAATGACATTTCAATTTCTTCTAATTGTTGATTAATTATTGTAACATTTTTCTCTAATTGTATAGTTGAAATATTATCTCCACGAATCTATGTTAATAATTTATGTATTAATTCTAAAGTTCCATTATAATTAACAGTTATATCATTTATATATTCACCAGAACCCCATATATATTTTAAAAAAGTTTTTAAACCACCATTTCCCTTAAAATATAATTGTTCTTTCATTTTTAAAAATTCTTCTTCATTTTCAATATTATATTTTATATATTTATTCTAATTATTTAAAATATAATATTTATCTACTGTATTATAATCAATTAAATCATTAACTTTATAATAATCTATATAATTAATAAAATTCCCTAATGTTGAATATTCTATATAATAAATTATTCCTTTATTAAGATCATTATTCCATTTTTCTTCATCAATATATAAATAAGGTATATATTTATCAGTCTCTTCTTCGTATTTATAATAATTCTCTCTTAATTTATTATCATATTCTAACTTTAAATCAAATATTTTTTTATATAATGGGAAATTATAATTAAGTATAACTTTAAAATTTTTAGCATTCTATGTTATTTGATTTAAAATTTTAAAATCAAACTATTCATCATTTAATATATAATCCTAAAATTTTTCAATCATATAAGCAATACCAAGATTATAAGTACTTGTATCTTCATTATTTATATGTAAAATATCAAAATTTATAATAATATCAGTATCAATACTTTTCCCATAAGGAATTTCATTAAATAATAAATTTAAGTAATGTTCAACTCTTTTTCGATAAATTTCATAATTTCTATTAAAATCTTCCTATATTTTCGTAATACGCTCTAAAATTGTTGTTAATGATTTTTGAGTCATTGTATACCCAGATAAATCATAATTTTCTTCTATCTCTTGTATTGCTTCTTCTTCTTTTTCAATTAAATCTAAGTAATACTATTGTTTTTCGCGAGCAGTTTCTAATAAAATAATTAACTATTTTTTCTTTTCATCATCATCACTCATGCCTTCTGCGTCATATCCGTCTCGTACAATTTCACAATTATTAGAAATTCTTCTCCAATAATTATATGCTAAACTATAACTGTCTTTGTCAGCTTCATGATCTTTAATTAATTTTATCTCTCGTACATCTTCATATTTTAAAATCTACATTTTAGCAGTAAAATAATTACCAATAAGATTTAATAATTGTAAATCATTATCTAATAAACTATAATAGCTACCAAATTCTTCTCCTGATTCAGTCGTATAATGAACAATATGTCCTAAAAAATTTTTAAACTAATTTAATAAAGTAGGCTATAAAATAATATGATTTTCATCATTTTCATCATGAATCACTTTAAAATCAGTTAAATCAGTCTTATATAAAAAAGGATGTAAATCAATTGTAATTGAAACAGGAGGATAATCTCCTATCCAATATACTGACTGATTATTTTCTTTATATTCAGATACCTTTTTATCGAAAGTTTCTTCATCCATAGCTTTACTATTAAAAAGAAAAATATTCTATCCATTACCACCATAAGTATAATAATTATAAGACGTATTATAAATACTATGTTTATACTTATTCTCTTCATTGGGTTGAATTTCAAAAATAGATTTGTTCTAAGTTTTATCTCTTAATATTTTTTCTCCAGCTTTTTTTTGAGTATATTTGTTATTATCAATCCCAAAAAATATTTCAGAATCCTATCCAATTGTATACGCAGTTGGATATACAATACTTTCAGGAATATTATTATCTGAAATTAATGATAATAATTTTCCAGATTCAGTCATACCAAAAGTAATAGGAATTTTTTCATTATCTTTCTCTCCAATAAATATTTTCGTTAAATATAAAAATAATTCATTATATCCTTCTAAACGAATTGCTTTATCCTATGAAGATATTTTAGGCATAATTATATTATAAATATCTTGTTCAACTTCATTATCTAATATATATAAAATATTTTCATAAACATTTAATTTATAATTTTTTAAATTATACATATATTTATCAATTCCTACAACAAAATCAGGGTTCATATTTTTACCATTTAAGCCAGAAGCCAAATCAGATTTTATTGCATCATATTTGTGTAAAAAATCAAAAGCTTCTTCTTCGTATATATCTATATATTTTTTAACCCAATTTATATAACTATTTCCATCAGTAATTAAATTATTCATTTTTCCAGCTTGCTATAAAATAACATCTTCTGTATACTCTACCCAAGATAAATAATTCTATAATATAGTTACATTATCTTGTATTTCAATATTATTTATAAGATTATTAAATAATTCAGAAGAATCTAAAATATCCTTAAATTTTTCTGCTTCGGCTATTTTTTGATTATTAAATTCTAAATTTTTACGCTATTCTTTCTATTTTTGTTCTAATTCATCAATAACAGACTATAAAATATCAACTTCATTCTAAATATTGTCTTTAAAAGCAATATATTCTGAAATAGACTTATCTAGAGAAGATACTTTTTTAGCATATAAAGCATCTTGATTCTTTATCTATTTTATTAATTCATCAATAAGTTCATTGGTGTCAGCTGGATAATATTTATTCAAATACGATTTAATAGTCATAGCCTGCTCTCTATTAGATTCATTAGTAAATAAATCTAATAAAGCAAAAGCTTCAGCATTTGCGCCTGATCCAGAAGGAACAAAAATTAAATTATTTAATTTTTCATAATTATTTATTAATAATGTATTAATATAATCTTGAAGTTCCCTCACATAATTATTTCTGATATTATCAATAGCCTAATTAAATTCAGCATGCTTACCTGAATAATCAGGAGTACTATAAATATCATAACTATTTTCTTTATCACCAGGATAATTAATAATTTTGTTTAATTCATTTATTTTATCATTTAATGCATTTAATTCTATTTTAAGAATTAAAGCATAACTATCATAAACTTCAATATAAACAGACAAATTTTCATAATTTTTCTTCAAAAATTTTTTTAAATAAAATATTGGATCTTCTTCTTTTCCTTTATTTTCTTTTAAAGTATTAATTAATGTTATTAATTCTTTTAAAGTTAAATTCTCTCCATTTAAAGTTGACTATTCTTTATTATTTTTATTATTAACAATATTATTTAAAATATTATCTAATAATTTAGAATTAGTATTATCAATGATCTCATTACCTTCTGTTATTATAATATTATTTTTTTCTTTGTTATCATCTTCTAAAATATAATTAACAATTTCTTCTTTCATATTATTTGTTATATTCTAATTATTAAAAATAATTTTAGCTAAATCAACTGCGCACTAATTCTAAATAGCTAATAATCTATTATTTTTATCTTCATAATAAGTACTTAATAAAGATAGTAACTCTTGAGCATTATTCTATAAGTATTCTGCCGTAGAGCTTGATATACCTTTTAAAATATCCATAGTCTTATCAATCTTAACTCTTAATAACTAATTTATTAATTCAACTTTAGTTTTATTGACTGCAATTAATTCATTTTCCTATTGCTATTTAGCTTGTTTAATTAAATAATCATAATATACAATAGTATTCGCTGGTACCGCATCGATACTAGTATAATTATCAGAGGTATAATCACCAATTAATTCTCCTTGCTATTGTTGAAGTTCTATGATTTGTTGATTATAATTTTCAATTATTTTTAAATTATTTTCTCTTTGCTCTAAATAATAATTTAAATCAATATAATAACTTTCATTTATAAAATCATGTACCGTCTCTTCTCCATCAATTTTATAAAGAGTTTCTGGATATTGGTGTAAATACATTTTATTACCACGGGTATTACGAGAAAATAAATCATTTTCTGTTAATAAAGGTGGTTCTCCATTCTCATCTTCCTAAGGTGAATAAATTTTATTAACTTTTTTTTGTAGTTCTTCTAAATATGATTTTATTTGTTCATTATCTTCAGTGATAGTTAAACCCACACAAACAGGAATACTATTTGTTGCTTCTAATTTATCATAAATTTCTTTATGAGTTAAAAAATCTAAAATTTCATTGAATTCTGCTTGACGATCATACCATATTTGCTATTTTTGTTCAATTAAACGTTCTTCTGCTACACTTGAAACACTTTTAAAAGGATCTACATTACCTAAAGATTCAATTTTTTGAATAGCCGTATCTTTTTCTTGAAGTAATTTTTTCTTTTGCAATAGCAATTCTTCTTCACTACTAACATCAACAACAGATATTTTAATATCTTCAAATAACTTTTTTTTGCTATTTTCGTAATCTTCTTTTGCTTGTCTAATTTCTTCAATACTATCTTCAATGTCATAAGTAGTTATTCTTATCTATGGAGTAATTTCAGCAATAACCCCGTTTCCTAATTTTATCTAAGATACTAAACCTAAATTATATAATGTTAAAGAATCTAAATGATCTAAATAAATAGTATTATCTCCAATTGAAATAATATCTTTATTTTCATTTTGTTCTTCCATCTAAGAATTAATCAAAAAACTAGCATCATATTTAATATTTTTATCCCACCATTTTTTAGTAAAATTATCATAATACTAAAAACCAGGAGTCAATGAAGGGATCCAATCATTGATATTATTATCAAATATAAATGCCTAAAAAATTAAAGTCTAATCATTAGCATAATAAATATTATTAGATATTAACGTTTCAAGATCTTCTATACTTATTTTATTAGAATTAATCCATTCATTATTTTCATTTTTTTTAATAATATCTTCATTACTCTCACTATATCGAATATTTTGAACGTCAGTATCTTCGTCTATATCTATATAATTAAGAATTGACTAATTATTTACATATCCTTTACCAAAAGGTGTTAAACCAAATTTGGTATTTTCAGTAATCTATTGATCATAAGCAAAAATAGGAATAATTTCTCTTTTCCAAACATGTAAATGATCTATCTTTAAAACAGTAAATTTTTTTGCATTATAGTCTTCATATTTAGAAATATCTTTTATAATTCCAATGTTATAATTTATATGATTTTTATTTATTAAATCATCATAAATAGTTGCAATTCCTGTTTCTTCATTATCTATCTAAAAAGTTATTTTTCCATTATCATTAACTTCTTTGTAAATACTGGCTTTTAAATCAAATGGAGATAATAAGTCTTCTTTTGGACCAATAAACTATTCTGATGGTCTAGTTATAATAGAAATTTTAGAAACTGTATTAAAACTATTAGTAGCAATTCCACAATAAGAATACATTAATTCTCTTGCTGGACTATTAAAATTATCAATATTAGGTTTAATAAAGACCATTGCTATTTTTCTATCATCTTTATTAATTTCTAAACTTCCAGTAACTCCAATAGTGAAAATATTTGATGCAGTACCATTCTCATAAATAACTTTAATCTAATCGCCTGGAATAAAATTATTTACTAAAATAGTATTGATACTAACTCCTATCGGTGAAATTTCAATAAATCCATCGTTATCAGAAACAAAATCTTTACTCTATAATATACGTTTTATATCAATAGAACTCCATTGTTCTTCAATATTTGATATATTTTTTTCAATAACAATTCCATATTTTATTAAATTATCATAAGTTAAATCATCAATTTCATAAGCAGTACAATTAAAACTATGAAGCATCCTTCCTAATTCATTCTATGGAGATAATGATATATTAACTAAACGAACTAAATAATTCCCTTCTGTTGGAGATCTAAATAATTTAACTTTTCCATCAGAAAGCCATTCTAAAACTTTTAATTTAAAATAACGTTCTCCTTTTATAGTTTCACTAATTAAATCAGTATTTTGTTTAACTGTTCCATATTTTAAATCAGGATCCTAATTTTCTATATTTAGAATATTAATAGAATTAATATCATTATTTTTTGAATAAATAATATTAGGTTTTCTTTTCATAACATATTGTTGTTCAATATATAATATCTTATTTGTATAAGGATCACGAATTTTATTTTCAATAATCTCAAAATAAATATTCTATTCATATCCAGATAAAGATGTAGTATTAAAAGAATTAGGCATAATAGATGTCTAACGTATATTATTTTCTAATAGCCCTGCTTCAAGTAACTCATCTTGTGTTAAAAATTTTTTCGCATTATCCATTTTATATGAAATTAATCCTGCAATAGGAAACTCTTTATAAGACACCGTACCATTACGAACAATATAAGGATATTTACTTCCGATAGTTTCAATTTTATCTTCAAGTATTGTATTTTTAAAAGAAGAAATTTCTGGATTAAAATAAACTTTTAACTAACGGATACCATCTGTTAAAAAAATACTATCAAAATCAGCTACAACAGTATTAAAATTTCCATTTTTATCAGTTTGATACTATCGTTTTGAATAAAGGCCATGTGTATTATATTGCTATAAAGCATATTTATATTCTATTCCTTGTTCTACAGTAATATCCTAATGATAAATAATAGATGGAGGCTAATTCTATAAACTAAAACGTGTAATTTCTACCCAATCCATAAAATTTGTTGTAGCACTAGATCTTGTAATAACAAATTGCCCATTACAAGGTTTTTCGCCTTGATAAACAGTTTTTATTTTCATATAAAGTTTCTATTCATTTAAAAGCTATTCCCATTTTTCAATTGTATCATTAAATTCAATATATTCATTATCTTCTTGTATAAAATAAATAATATCTTTATTAAATATATGATAAGAATTTACTAACTAATAGTAATAGCTATTTGCTTTATCATCTTCAATAGCTCCCTGTAAGGTTAATTCTATAAGACCATTATCATAATCAACATTAGTATGTAACTATATATTAAATTCAATAGGACTAGAAATAATTTCCATAACTTTATATTTAATAGTTGATAGCACAAGTCCATTTATAGTTGTTACAGAATACTATAAATAATAAACTTCACCTGGATCAAAAGTCTAATAGGTTTTCCATAAATCTTTTGATATATTTGATAAGTTATCTTCTGTAATATCATGAATTTTTTCGCCAGAAGTTGCTACTATATTATTATTTTTATCATATATATTAAAGATATAAGAATATTCTTTTTCTGTGCTATCCCCAAATCTAGTATCTTGTTTATACTAACCTAAAAATCCTACAGCCCCATTAAACATATTTATATTTTCTAAATCATAATTAACAATTTCTACAGTTGGTTTAGCTACACATTTAATAATTCCAATAGAAGAATAATATCCTATTTCATCATTTGTATCAACAAAAGCCAACTATACTCTATAATATTGATTTTCTTTAAATAATTGATTATCATTCTAATCTGCGAATTTAAAAATAGCTATCCCTTCATTACTGTCATATTGAATAGCTAAATAATTTGTTTTAATATCAATATTAGTTGATGTTGTTCTAATTCGAAGAGCAATATTTTTTATAGAATTACGATCTACTGCTCTATTTATTCCAAAAGGAATTTTTAAAGTTGTCTCAATTATTTTTGTATTATTAGAATTATAAGTATTATAAAAAGCTGGAAGTTTCCCTTCAATCTAAGGTGGATATAATTTTGACATTCTTTAGTTTCCTCCTTTTTCACTTAATATTTTATTAACTAATTTAGTTAATTCTTTTACCTATTCAGATTCTAACTCTGGAATAATTGTATTCCTATCTTCTGAAATATACCGTCCTATAATTACTTTCTATTTTGTATAATCTCCTTCTGGAATTCTAATATATACTTTATCACCAATATTATATTTTGTAATTTCAGAATAAACTTTAAAATTTATATTATTATCTGTAGATACCTAATAACAACCAAAATTACGTTTATCATTATTAGTAATGGTAGCTATAATAGTTTTATCAAAATTCAATTGTTTCAATCTTTCTTGAACAATAGCGTCAACTGCCTAAAATAATTGTTCAGAAATATCTGATGCTGTATAATTAGCCATTGTTATTTTTCTCTCCTTCTACTCCACAAAATCTTCTATATAAGATTAAAAAAAATATAAATATTTTTATTTAAAATTGCCCAATAAAAAAAAGGTAGAAGTTTAATAACTTCTACCTTATAAATTATTTTTTCGATTAACATACTGAATAGCTTTATTACTTAAATTATTAAAAGCTTCTTCGATCTCATAATGATTATTAGCGTTAGGGAAGGAAGCTTCTATATGAACATCTTGCTATATGGTCTAAGCAAAATCTTTAATAGAAGGACTTGCAATTTTTCCTAATGAAGCAATCATTGAAAGAGCAGACATATCAATTTTTCGTAAAATAGTAGCTGCTTCTAATAAATTAGCAGTATCATTAGCATTAAAGACTTGTTCTTTTTCATCTAATATAGCCAATTTTCCTTCTGGACCCCATTCACCTGTATATCCACCAGTGTCAAATCTCATTCCATTAGAATTATAACGAATACCATTTTTCCATAATTCTGTTATTCTATCTGCTTCATCAATAACTATTTCATCATAAATAATGTCTGTATCCGTCATAGGAATATTTGATATTTGATTCTAGACCATATTAGTGTTAGCCAAAGTTATTATCAATCTATTAAGTGATTCAATAAAACGTTCATTTTGTGCAATCATTTCTTTAACTGCGCCAGCATATTGTCTTTGCCAAGACTAAGCCGCAGACAACTTATCATTTGCTTTTGCTAATGAATCTATATAGTCATTTAATGAATCATGAGCATCAGATAAAGAATCATTATAATTATCAATTTGTTCTCGTACATCAGCAATTTTTTTAGAATATTCTTCAGCAGCTTCGGCAAAAGAAGTATTAATAACTTCTGATAATGATATCAAAGAATAATTCACATCATCAGACGCTTTTCCAACACTATCAATAGTGCCCTAAACTGTTTCACCCCAAGATAAAATATTTGTTCCTGATAACTATAAAATTTCATCTAAATCTTTTCTACGGTCAGATAAAGCTTCTGTTAAATCATCTAATAAAGTTGTGCTACTACCTGTCCATAAATCCATATAAGCACTTAATGAATCAGCCCCTGTTAATGTTGCTAATTTAGTTTTGTTCCAACTATCTAAAATATCTTGACTAAAAACTTTATAATAATTAGTCATTCCTTTAATAGTAAAACTCTATTGTTTAAATGCTCCCTAACTCTATTGATTAAAATAATTCTATTGAGCATTAAGCCATTTATTAAGTTCTTTAATTCTTGCTTCACGCTCTAAATCAGATAATGATACATCCGTTAAAATTTCTTTTAAATAATCTCGATAAGTTGTCTAAACTTCAATAACTTTATTTTGAAGTTCATTTAAGTAATCATCATTTAATTTTTGATAAGCTTTCAATTTATCTTCATAAGACTGTTCGGCCTTAGCAATATCATCTGTATTTGCTGTATATACATAACCCCAATTACCGCCAGCATCACGAGTTAAGCGTACAGTATTTTTTGCATTTTGACTTACCTATAAATCATTATATGATTGCTATAAAGCAATTTTAGATTTTAAAGCATCTATATCATATTTACTTAATTGGACACCCTGCTATTGATAAAGATTTATTTCTTTTTGTAAAGCTAATAAATCAGCTCTTGTATCAGCATTAGTAGTATTAGAAAGAGTTTTATTTAAATCTCTTTGCATTTTATTTAGTTCATATAATTTATCATAATCTTTTAAATATTGACCATCTATATCTGATTGTCTATCAAATGCCTATTTTAAATAGTCTAAACTACCAAAAGCACCAGATAATCCTTTATCAAAATCATCTAAAATATTATCTACAGTAGTTTCAAAAATCTACTAAGCCTAATCCATCGTATTTTTCCAAGCGGTGAGATACTACTATTCATAATTCTAAACTTCTTGATCCATTTGTTTTAAAATATCTTTATATTTTTCAACCATTTCTTCATTATTTTCATTTAATGCTTTTCCTAATAATTTTTCAATTTCTAATCTCTATTTTGCTAAATCTTCCATTGAACGTTTAGCCATAATCATAGTATTTTTAGAATTATGTAATAAAGCATTATTTAAATCATCAATTAACTTTTCTTGATTTCTATTTACTGCCTTACCCATTAAATTAGTGATATCTTTATATGTCTATAAAATATTAGAATATCTATTAAATAAATCATTCTGCTCTCTAATTAATTCATTCTATTTAGTTAATTTTTCATTAATTTTTTCTAATGCAGCAACATCTTGTTCTAATTTTAATTCTTCGATCTATTCATTAGCTTCTTTAATTTGCTTTTCAAGAGACTTAATATTTTTTTCAGTATCACGAATTGATTTTTGTAAAGATTTAATCTCTTTCTAGGAACTTTCAATCTACTATCTAACATTTTGTTCCATTTTTAATAATTCTAAATTTGCATTAATCAATCCATCTCGCCATTCTCGTAACTAACTAATATCATTACTAGTGAAGTCACCACTCATCAATCCATTACTAAAAGAATCTAAACTCATACCCTTCATAGATAATAAATTATTAACTCCACCCTATAATATATTTATTCTCTAAAATGTATTTTGAGCCTATTTTCCTAAAATTGACATAGCTTCTGCTGCGCTATATATATCATCAGAATATTTTTGCATATAATAGTCTAACATTTTTGCTTCATCATCATTTATATCTAATTTAAGATTTACTTTTGTAGTAACCTATTCTAGTAAAGCATCATTTAATTCATCAATTGCTTTAGCGGTAGCATCTAATGAATCTTCTAATCCATTTAATGTAGTCTCATATTGAGTAATAGCTGCTTTTGCTTCTGCAATAGCTTCTACCTATTCTTTTAAATATTCAGGGATATCATCTCCTGATGAATTATATGAATTTTGCTAATCAATATAAGAATTTTCTAAATCTAATAATTTATCATATAATTGTTCATAATTAGTAATAACTCCACGACTATCAAATTGAATATTTAAACCAAATTTCTTTAAAGCATCAACAGCTATCTATTTATCTACACTTAAATATTTCTGCATTTCAGCAGTCTATTGTTGCTATAAAACTAAAGCCTATTTTCTTAATTCAATTTCTCTACTAAGATATTGTAATCTAGTCTCTCCATAAGAACGTTCTTTTTTTCGAGTAGTTTCTGATAAATCTTTTTCTGTATCACTTAAATATTCTTTAATGGTATGATAACGAGCATTTACATCAGCTTTTGCATGTTTAGTTAATGAACGAGGAGACTTTGAAGAACTACTTGATGGAGAACTACTTGATGGAGAACGAGAACTGCCTCCACCAGAAGCTCTTGGAGTATATCCACTACTAGTATTATTTAATTTCTAACGACTAATTTCACCACCAGCAGTTGTAGTTCCATTAACAGCCTATAAGGTTTCAATTTGTAAAGCATGAGCTCCAGGAGAAACATCCTCGATCTTAGTAGGAACTTTTTTTGATTCAGCATGTGTAGCAATCTTCCATTGAACGTGCTCCGACCCTTCTGCCCCTTCTGGAACAGGAAGAAGATCATAAGTATATGTTGCTGGACTTGTTTCTGTAATGCTGCCAGGAACTTCTTCCTATTGTGGAGGAACATCTTTAAATGTAGCATTAAAACCCATTAATTGAAATAATTTATTAGCAGTTTGTACATCTACTCCAATAATTTCTAATAAATTATTTAATTTTGTAATAATTCCTTCATCATCAATAATATCACCAGCATTTAAATGTAAACTAGCAATATCATCCTAAATTTCATCAAAAGTTCGCAATACTGCATCTGTTAAATTCTATAAATTAACCTCAAAAGCTTCATCATCAAAATTAAATAATTCTTTAACAGCTTCGGCATTATCATTGATCGCTTGTTTAATTGTATCTGACATCTAATAAATAGTATCATCAGAAGCTAATTCAACTAAAGCTAAATATGCCTCATAATCTCCATCTAAAGCATCTCGTAATTTAAGGGCATTTTCTTGTGAAGTTAAAAATGATTCAGATAAACTTACATCTTGACCTAAATTTAATAAATCTTTATAAGTATCTTCTAATTCAACAAGTATCTATGGAGAAAACTGCTAATTATTAAATGCTTCTGCCCATTTTTGCCAACTAGACTAAAAACGTTTAGCTGCTGCATCTACTCGTAAAAGTTCTTCTGCTATTAATGCTAATTGGTCAGGATCCATCAATTCAATATTACTAATACCATATAAAGTTTTACCATATTTTTCTAATAATTTTATTTGTTCTGCTAACTAATTTTTAACATCTTCGTCAAATTTATGTTTAGGCTAATTTTTTATAGCATCATTAAATTTTTCCTATTCAGCAGTTAACTCTTCAATACCTTGCTTAATTTTCTAATCTTGATCGTTAACTTTTTGTAGTTTTAGGAACATTTCCTTTATAATTTTATTTTTATCTTCAAGCTCTTCAGCATCTTGTAATTGGCTACGCCAAGTACTTAATTGTCCTTGTTCAATTATTTGATTGTCGCTGTCATAGCCTAAATCTTTGAAAGCATTCAAATATTGTAATAATTCATTAGCATAATTTATACTTTCAGTATAGTTTTCACTATTATAAGTTTCTTTTTTATTAATTAAATCATTAAAATAAACTGTTACTTCCTATAATTTTTTTAAACGTTCTGTTGTTAAATCTATCTATTCTTGAAATTTTTCTAAAGATAATGTATTAAATGATTTAAATAATTGTTCTGAACTAGTACCATTAAAAATATAGTCCCCAGTCATCTATAAATCAAATAATTTATCTAATAGAGCCTAATAATTAGAATCTTGACTATAAGCTTTTAATTTATCATAATCTTCTCCAGAGATATCTCCACCATATTGCAATTTATCTATAATAGCTTTAACTTCTTTATATGGTCCAGCTAAATCATCAAACCCAATAGACGAGACTTCTTTCATTAAATCAATAACTTTTTGCAATGGCGTAGTAAAACTTTTAGTATTTACGCCTGCTTCTTCTAAAATAGAAGATAGGTCTTCAATTGTTATAGTTTGCCAATCTATTTCTGATAATTTATCAGCTAAAGAACCAGCTCCTTCTCCAGCATTTTCAAATAACCATTTTAACTATTTAAAAGCATCTAAATTATTCCCCTTAGTCATAGCATTAGATAGTAAATTACCAATTTTCTTAAATTGTTCAGGAGTAATAACATCTGAGTCTTTTAAACGATTAAATAAAGTTCCACTTTGTTCTTTTAATAATGCAGGGAAATTTTTAAAGATATCTTCAAATGATTTTTCAAACTATGTTTTAATTTTTTCCCATATAGGAATAAATTCAATAGCATCCATTCCAAATAGATCATGCTGATCTAGCATATTATCAATATCTTTTTTATTATAATTATCTAAATTAACACTTGGTAAATTTCCTAATAAAACCTAAATAACAGTATTTATTTTTTCCTAATTATTATCAAGTTGGTTAGCTAATTCCTATGCTTTATCAATAAATTCTTGAACATTATCAATAACCTTATTACGCTCTATCATTTTTTGGTCATCTGATAAAGTATCATTATTTTCAATATCTTTTAATTGTTTTACCATTAAAGCACTAGCTAAACCACTATTTTCTGCCCCAAGAGCCTAATTAATTTTTAAAATAGCAGTATTTATTTCTGTTCCATATAATCGTTGGGCATCATTTAAAGCATTTTGTGCATCTACTAATGGCTCAATAACTTCTCTCTATTCATAAAGACTTTCAAGTAGAGAAAGTATATTCTCATTCGAGACTGAAAAAATAGTATTAATAGTTTCTTCATCAATATTTAATGCCTATAATCTTTCTTTATAAGTATCAACTGCATATTGTTGAGCTGCCTAAATAGCTAAATTTTGTCTAGTATCATAATCTAAATTTGAATTATCTTTAAATACTTGTTGTCTAATAGTATTCTAAGCTTCAATAATAGTACCTTGCATCTATTTATAAATTGAATCAAAGAAAGTAGATAATACAGGACTATCTGTAAATATTTTTAAAATATTATTTATCTAATCATCAGTATATGCTTGACTACCTAAAAATCCACTATTTTTAACAGACTCTCTTGTCGCTTCAACTGCCATCTATTTAGCTATATAATCATTTCGTATATAATCTAATTGACTTTGAGCTTCTGCAATTTTACTATCGCGTATAGCTTGTTCTATATCAGCGTTATTGAAAATAATTGCTCCATTATTATCTATCTAAAATTTAGAAGCTAATTCTGGCCATAATTCAACTAATTTTAAAGCTTTTTCATTAGTATCTTCAATAGCATCTCGCCATTCTTTTGTTCCTTCTGTTAACTAATCAATACCATCTCTTGCTTTAACATAATCTTCAAAAGTAGATTTTAATTCATTATATTTTTCAGCAGCTTTTTCAAATTCTTCTTTTGATTTATCAACAGTTTTTAAAAAATCTTCATATTCTTTTCTAGCTTTATGAGTATGCTAATACCATAAATAAATTGCAGCCCCTACTGCAGCGATAACTACAGCGACAACTCCCATAGTAGTTGCAGCGACAGCAGCTGCTTTTTCAGCGGTAAAAAATAAAGTACCTATTTTTTCTCCAGCTTTTACCCATAATGTTATACCAGACTTAAATCCTTCAAATAACCTATTAGCACTAAAAAGTAATGTTCCAAAGGCAGCAGATGTCGATAATATTTTATCTGTCATACTCTTTGAAGCATCATTCCAAGTTTCTTTTAAACCTTTAATAGCATTAACCATAGAAGACAAAGCCATTAAACCACTAGCAAGTTTTGTTAAACTTTGTCCTAAAGTATCAGTGCTGCCCTTAGCTTCATCAAAAATTTTTTTTAAAATTGAAGAAGCAGAAGACATATTGAAAAAACCTGTTACAACATCTTTACTAGAACCTTGAACATTATTAAAATGATCTTCTAAGGCTTTCATTGCCCCGTCTATGTCAGTAGTAAAAGGTTCAATTATTTCCCTTATTTTATCCAAACTTCCTTGAATATCAGTACCTAATTCTCCACTTCTACTTTTTATAGTATCAAAAAATATTTTAGCTGCTTGATTAACTTCATCAAATCCTTTACTAGGATCTTTCATGGCTGCTTCAAATTTAGCTTTAAACTCATCAAAAAGTTTTTGAGTATTTGCTCCATATACTTCATCAATAGTAAGGCCGAACTACTTTGTAGATTGTTCTATACCATTTATTATGCCTTCAAATGAAGTTAAATTATTTGTAGTATTTGAAAAATCTATTTTTGTAAATGACTACATTGTTGTTTCAACTATAGCCAATTCTTTTTCATATTTTTGTAAATTACTTATCTAAGTATCGTATCCATTTTTATCAAATTCTTTTGAAGTATTTTTTAATTCAAGAAAACGATCTACTACTTTAGCTGCATTTGCTTCAACTGATTTAAGTGTATCTTTTACTCCAGCACAAGATGTTTGTAAAGTCTAAAAAGCTTTAATAGCTTCATTTGAATATCCTTTTCCTTTTAAAAATTCTTCTACTGTCTGCTTCCCTGAATGGGCTGCATCCTCAACTGCTTTAATTTCTTGTTTAAGTAATTTAAATCCTTCTTGGATTTCTTTAGTATCAACACTCGTTAGTTTTCCTAAAATATCATCAAAACTACTACTATCCCAAAACTATTTATTATTAACATCTGCAATATTATTACTTTGTCTCTAAGCCATATTAGATATACGAGCTGATTCTAATTCAAACTATTTTTGTACTTTTTCTAATTCTTTACCTGCTTCAATTGTATTCTATACCAAAATATTATGCTATTCTTGCAATAATTTTACTATATTTGCTTCTTCTTCGGATAACTATTTTTTCTTATTTAATTGCTATTCTAAAATTGTATTAGAATAAGCAGCCTATGATTTATAAGCAATATCAGCAACCTGCCCTTTTGTATGCGTAGCCCCTGTATACATATTTGCTAATTTATTATTAGCTTCCTATTTCATTGCAATAATTTCTTTTTGAGTTTGACCAGATAGAAATTTAATACGCTATACTAAATTATCTATACTCTAACCTAACTATGGTCCAAAAATAGTTAAAAAAGCAGTACTAACAACAGATAATACGCCAGGTAATCCACCTAATGCTTTAATTAAGTTATTAATGCCATCAAGATTTTTTGCTATAAAATCATTAACATTAATAAAAAAGTCATCATTTATTAATGATGAATAAATAGCTTCAGTAGCAGCTTTTACTCTATCTCTTGCGGCCTCCCAACTTTCAGCATAAATTTCAGCTTGTTTATTTAAAGTCCCCTCAGAACCTTCAGCAATTTGTATATTATCTTTAAATTTATCAAAATTATCAAAAAGTGCAATTAAATTAGTATATTGACGTACACCACCAACAGTATTTGCAACTGTAATTCGCTAAGTTTTATCTAATGTCTACCATTTCTCTCCAATATCAAATAAAATGGTATCCATTTCTTTTAACTTTCCATTAGCATCTAATACATTAACCCCTATTTTGGCTAATGCTTCTGTATATTTACTTAATCCTACGCCATCTTCTAATGTTTCACCAAGCTTCAAACTTTGTAAACGAGCGAAAATAGTTCTTAAACCAGTACCTACAGTATCAGCGCTCTAACGAGTCTATGCGACAATAGTTGCTAAAGCTGCGGCAGCATTTTCATAACTTAAACCTACTGTTTTAGCTACTGATGCAAATTTTTCCATACCAACAGCAATTTCAGCTTGGCTGGAAGCAGTCGCCGCACCTAAAGCAGACATAACATCAGCATAATATTCAAGTGATTTACTTCCATCGTTAAAATTATTCCAAATAGCTGTCATCTAATCAGATACAGTTTCAGCCGTCTATCTAGAAACATTCGCTAATTTTAAAGTTGTTTCAGTTCTACGCGCTACTTCTTCCTCGGGCAAACCCTATTGGTAATAGATTAAAGAAGCATTAGTATAATCTAATGTAGTAGAACTTAAACTACGCGCCGCTTTATTAGCACGATCAGCAAATAAAGACATTTCTTCAGCTGACTAATTAGTAACAATACGGATATTGTTTAAAGATTCATTTAAATCCTAAGCATATCCATATGCACTAGAAATCCCACCAACTAATGTATGAATAACACTTGAAGAAATCTAAAATCGTGCAACATTCTTCAACGTAGTCCACAGTTGATTAACCATACCATTACTACGTTCTAAAGAAATATTAGCTGTACTAATAGATTGAGTTAATTGTAAAAATGCCTATTTTCCATTTGCTCCTAATTTAGATAAGGCAGAACCATAATCTCCTAATGTTTTTCCACTAGTTTGTAATGAATTATTAAATTTTACTAAATCTAACGATCCATCTGTTCGCATAGCATCTTGTAATTTTACTTTTAATTCAGTAGCTGCTATTTTTGCTTTATTAATTTCAGCACTAATACCAGAACCACCTAATCCAATAGATGGCTAATTTAAAGCTTTATCTAATAAACGATTTAATTCTTGAATAGAACTTTTTGCCTAACTTGTATCGGCGGTAAATCGCATATCAACATTTAAGTGTTTTCCTCCACTCATTGGACTAAAACTCCTTTCTCTCTATAACATTATATATAAAAAAGAAAAACGGATTATTACTCGTTAAAAAGAATAATAATCCGTTTATAAAATCATATTCTTCTATTAATAAATAATAAATATATTAATAGAATTAATTTAATTAGGCCATTTAAATTGTTTTATCAAAAATTTCTTTTAAATCTTTGATATTTGTATCATTTGTCAATTTGTTTTTAATAGCATCAACATCCAAATTTAAATTACTATAATCTGTCTATAAAGAATCTAAAATACCATAAACAGAATTACGATAATTCATAATACTAACAATACTAGCATTAGTATGCTTTTCAAACCAATCACGATCATCTCTTGGAATTAAATCCCAAATCTATTTCATCAGTCCTGAAGCAACAAAATTATCATATAATTTCATTGGATTTTCTTTTTGTTTATCTGTAAATTTAATATTAGTATAAGCATATAGCATTTCCATCTTAATATTAAAATCAATGCGGGCAGTATTATAAAATCCTCTTTCATCAATAGAATTATTAATAATATTTGTTAATACTTCTAGCTTTTTTTCTAATGGAAGAAATTGCTTTACTTCAATTTGTTCATTGCCACAATGAATAATAGCAATCTCATCAAAATTTGGTTTTAAACCTAATTTAGTATATGTAACTTGTGCCATTTTTGGGCCTCCTTCATCTCTTTATAATTAATTTTATTATACTATAAAAAAATATTTTTGTCAAGAAAATAGAGTTGGGCTTAAAGATATATGTAACTTAAAAGCATGCAAACTACTTAATAAAGCATTAATACGAGAATAAGCACTAGAATAACTTCTCTAATTTGGATTACCAACCCATACCATTTCCCAAGTTGTGTTATCTTCAATACCATCAATTTTAACATAACGCTATACATCTGACATAATTTTATTTATTAAATCATCTATGAAATACACTTTAAACATTCCATTATTATCGTTTAAAATTAATATTTCTGCTTGTGCATTTGGTCCAAAACTATTTGTATTAGTATTAAATTTTAAAATACCACCAGCAATTGCTCTTAATGTCATAGATTCTTTTAAAATTCTATTTGCTAAAGTGACTTTTGACCAATCTCCTACACGATTTGATTCTGGTTTATCACTACGAACAGAAGCAGTAATATTTAAATAATGATTTAAAAAGTCTCCATCCTCTTGCATTAAAGATAATATAGATACACCGCTATGCACTGTTATATTGCGACCAGATAAAGTATTATAATTTTTTAAACTAGCATTGATAGTACCACCATCTTGTAAGTCAATAATTAAGTCTACTTTATCCTATGTGGAATGTAATTTTAATTCTCCACCAGAAAAATCAGTAAATAATTCTTCCCCACTCCCAGCAGTCATTCTATGACCAATAGTCTCATATCTTTTTCCCATACCAGTAACTGCAAATCTATCTAACTATAAAGCTACAGCACTTCTATTCTAACCTACTTTACCGATATTTTTATTTAAAGATTCTAAATTATTCATAAATTCGCCTAATAATTCTTGCGCTGCTCGTGCACTTCCTGTTTTTACGACCTAAGATACAATACCGGCATAATATTCAGCCACTTCACCTTTTAAATATGACTTAATTTCTTTATCAAACATAGTCCAAGCTTTATTTAATTCAACAATAAAATTATCTGCACCTTTAATATAATTATATTCGGTTTTACTAAAAGCTCTTATCGCTTGTATCCCATTAACTGACATACCACCTGCTTCGGCAGATATAGTAAAATTCTACATTAATGTTTGCCATTCTGTTTGTAGTTTACGCACTATGCTAGTAATATTCTATAAACGTCCAGAAGATAATGAAACAGATGCGTTATTAATACTCGCTTCTAACATTTTTAAACGAGTTTCAATAGATTTAACACTATTAAAGTTTCCTTTTTGAGATAAAACGCCCTTACCTTTCTTATCTAAGTTAATATCAATAGCATCTTTATCATATACATCTAAAGTATCAAAATTTACATAAACATTTTCATCTATACTTAATTTCTTTAAAATAACTTGTTCAATAGCAGTTTCTACCTCTTGGGCATCTGATTCAGTCCATCCCAATTGTGCTTTCTAGTTATTTCCTCTAAAAAAATTTAAAGTATTCTCTATTTCATTTTTTATTGCAGTTTTATCTCTTGAAGCTGATAAAGCCATTGCTCGCTATTTTATAGCATTACGCTATGCCGCAAATACACTATTAATATCACTATTATTTCTTAAATAATTTATATAATTATAATGTATATAACTACCAATTTTTGCCATACTTTATTCTCCTTAAAAAAAATAAGGAGAAAGATATCTTATATCTTTCTCCTTATAAAAATTCTTTAAATTATGGTTTAATTCTGTCACTCCATAAATCTTCATGTGGATCAATACCAGAAGTAGTTCCATCACTACCATCAACGATATAATCTCCGTTAGGAGTTGCGCCACGATGTCTCTCTACTAATCCAGCAGTATCACCAGTTTGTTCTTTAATAATCTAAAGAGCAGCAAATACTTTTTTACTATGATCAAAACGAGTATAATCTGGAAAAGCATCCATAGTGAAAGTAAAGCTAGATGGGTCACCAGAAGAAGCCATTGTAAATGTAAAACTAGATTGAATCTTACAATTAGGAATTATAAATTCAGCTGGCATATCTACACCATTCTCAGCACGGAAAAGGGTAGATGCTTCAAGATAGAAGTTACCACCAAATTGCTCTGGAGTAATCTCAATCTATTGGGCAGCATAACGAGCTACATAAAAGTCAACTAAAATACTATCAAATTTAATCTAATCAATTTGCCCTACTACATATTGAACTGCTTCTGTTGGATTCTCTGTGTCAGGATGAGTATCATCATAACATTCATGAGCAGCTATTTGAATATGGTATTTACCATCATCACCAATTGGTAATTTTCCATCTGCCGCATCAGTATGAACAGGAATATAAGGCTCTGTTACAATTTCACCATCACGCATAAACATAACATAAGCAAAATTATCACCTTTATTCTTTGGTAAATATGGCTATTGCATAAGTGGAATTTCTACAGTAGCGACAGTATTATTACCATCTGTAGCAGTACTATAAACAACATCGGCCGCATCAACTGTTTCAGTTACATGCTGATAAATAGGCTTATCTTTACTAGCATCAATTAATCCAGCGCCGGAAAGAATCATAAAACCTTCTGGGGAGATAAGCGCATCTTCCATTGTAAACGTAACAGTTCTTTCACCTTCCCAAGCCATTAAACGAGCATTACCACGACCACCATTTGCATAAACTGTGGTAGCAGCGCCTTCCATGCTAGAAGTCTTTAATGTATCAAAATAAATAACTGGTTCATTTTTATAAAAGATTTTATTACCAACTGTCATACGGTTCTTTGCGCGAAGAACTACATCACAAATTTCACGAACACCAAATTTCATAGTGTATATTTCCTCCTTAAAAAATAATTTTAATGGATATTTTTCATCCAATTATCAGGTTTAGAATCTATTTTTCCTCCCGCTAAACGGGTACGAATATCTAAATCCCAACTAATCCATAGATGATATCTTTCAATTAAATCATAAAGCTAATAAAGAGTTAATCTTATTAATTCATTTAATGGTTGATGTAAACCAATAGATAAAATTGAAAGATACTGACTTAATACATTAGCATTTTTTTCTCCTGATTCAGCGGCGATTCGATCTCTACCACGCTATAATTTCTAAGCAATTTCTCTCGCTTTTTCATCACCAGGATTAAATGCTTGCTAATTCATAGGACCATTAATTACACAAAATACCTAACGCAATACATCTTGTAATATCTCAAAATTATTAGCATCAATAATAATACTTTCTTTTTGATTTTTCTACTAACGAAACAATAATGAATTAGGAGTAAATAAGACTTGTTGTTCTGGAAATAACAATACCAATACATCTTCAACAGCCTATTTTTTATCTTGTGCTTCTTTTTCCTACATTATTTTCATAAATATTTGAAAATTATTTATCTATGATAAAAGATTTTTGTCCTAAACAAACATAGTTTTATATAAAGTTAAACATTGAGCTCCTATGAAATATTTTTGTTCTCCTAACATAGAAATCTCTTTAATTGAGGGTTGGTGTAGAATTAACTAGCATTCTGGAATTGGAAGATCAGTTCCGCACATTAAGGCTAGCTTGTAATCCATGAGGATATTCCTAAGTCTATTCTTTCTATACCTCAACCATTTGTTTAAAATCAGAAACAAACTATTCTTGTTCATTAGGATTGAGCATTATCTTTTTATCTTCTTCTCCATGATAAGTCTTATACATTAAACATAAACCAGCAAATTCATCATTTAAAATAATTTGATTAGCACCTAAAAAATCAATTTTTCCTATTCCTGTTAATTTCTATTTGTCTAACATAGAATCTATTTCCGCCGCGATTCGATAAGGTCTCAAATTAAAATCATTTAAACTCCATTGGTCAAAATGACAAATAATATCAAATTCAATAATATTATCTCTAAATTCTTCATTTGATGATTCAACAAAATTATCAAAACTAATAATTATATATGTTAAAACACTTTTATCAATATATAATTTTGGAACAATTTTAATTTCTTTACCAAATAATGCTATTTTTTCTTCATCTGTTAATTTTGATAATTCTAAAGCATTTTTTGTTGTATAATGTAATAATTTACATAATCTATCATTACTTAAAAATTTATCTATTAATAATTTCATATCTTTATTAATAGATAAAAAACTACTTTTTGGAGGATGATAATTTTCAATTTTCATATACAAATTTCTCCTTTATCTCTTTAAAACAATGATTCAACTACTATTGTTTTAGAAAAATTTTTATAATATCCAGAATCTTTTTTCCCATATAATAAAGTAAATTGCCCACTGTAACTAGCATTCCATTTTAACCTGATTCCAGGACCATCTCGTTCAGTTCTAAATTTTTCTAATATAATTGGAATAGTTGAATTACTATTGATATACCAATCTCCTAATTTGTCTCCTGGCATATCAACAAAATATTCATAAGTAATTTTAGGTTTGATAAAAGTAGGTCCAATAATATCTTTTTCTGGATTAATTTCTGGTTCTATATTACGTTTAATATAAGCTCCAATTAATCCTTCCGAAATATTATCTTCTGTTTCATTAGCATAATATTCAACAGCAGTTATTTCAAAAATTCCTTTTGTGCTAATTGAATCAGTTGCTTCTACCCTCCAACAAATTTTATTATCAGGAACATCAGCATCTTTTAAATAAAATTTTTTATATCTCTAAAACTACTTTATAGTCTATTCATTTTTTGGTAATAATATATGTAAAGTATGATTAGGTTCATCGATACTAATACCATGTTTTTGAATAAAATTAATTTTAGTTTCAACTGGACCACGAATTGCCGCATAAGTTCTCTGTTCATTTTCATTTTCATCTAACCAATTAATCTAATAATCACATCTACGAATTTCAGCTCTAAAATAAGCTATTTCATCTAAATCCTATAAAGTAATTAGCCATTGGCTATTTGTATTACACCATTCAAATACGTCACCTACTTCAAACCCATGTTCAAATCCAATTGAAATAATTTTATCATCATAATCAAATTTATTTTTATCTGGATTAATAAGTGCTCGCGCCGGCTACGAATGGGTATCATCGTTATCCAGATTTTTTATACTTTGGATTTTTTTTACCCAAGCCCCTTGATAAGAATATAATGTTGCTTTGTCTAATGACTTTTTTTTATCTCGAATCATTCTTTCTTGCTATGGAAAACCGCCATGAAAGTATAATGAAGTAGCCATTTCATTAGCTCTATCAACTGTATCTTTATAATATTTTGGGAGATCTAAATTACCCATTCTAGCTCCCATTAACTTCATAGCTGTATTAACACCAAAATTAAGTCCTTGTGAAATATTATTTTTCATTTTCCATCATCCATAAACTCATTTATTAAATTAATACATTCAAATACTGTTTTTCTATAAATAGAAAAATCAACTTCTACTACACGTAATCCTTCTAATTTAGATAATAACTATAAAAAAAGCGAGTCATGACAAAAGATTTCATATTTACCAGCTATATCAACAATTACTGTTTCTAGCTGTTTATCCCAATCTTCTTCATTTTCTCGCATTGGAATTAATTTCCATAACTAATTTGTTAATCTAATAATTTCTTTCTTTATATCGTTATTATCAAAATTAAATTTATATTTGGTCTAAATCAATAATATACTCCATGGCCGACCATGTCAGTCCAATTAGACTAATATATCGCATCCATTTTATTTATTTTCCTACGTTTATATAAACGCTGCATATGAGTAGACTATCTTTGACATTCACTTAAAAGACCTAATAATTTTTGCAAATGATTAGCTTGTGAAGTCATCTTAAAATCTGCTCCACTATATTTCATACGTGTATTTTCAATAGAAGTAACTTGTCTTTGAGTCCAATTTATCATCATTAATATAGCAAGAATATTAATTTCCTCAGACGTTAAATCAGAAGAAAAAGATGATTTTTCGATAACTACTAATGGAGCTCGATTAAAATCATCTTCTTCGAGAGTGTCATCCCATAAGATACCAATTACAAATTCATTTTCCATAATCTCATCTTCTGGTTTAATTTCCTAACTAATTGTATAATCATAAAGATTGAATCGTGGAAATTCAAAATGTGGCAAAGCATCAATTAACATTGCTCTTAAATCTTTAATAGTATCTTCTGGGGTTAATTCAACATACATATCATCAGTAATTTTACCAAGAAAGCGATTGTAAATATCTGTGAATAAAGTCACAAAATAACGCCTCCTTCTTTAATTACCCCTAATTTACAACTTTATAATTAGTCTAAGTTCTACGTCCAGTGGCTGGAGCAGCAGCTTTCTGTTCAACAGCCTTTTCTGTTGCTTCATCTGGTTCTTGACCAGCATTGGCAATAGCTTTATCAACATCAAAACCGGTTTTAGCTTTTAAAGCAGCACGTTTTTCAAAATCAGTTAAAGGTAATTCAACAGCAAACTTTTTAATTAATTCTTGAACTCCAGTAGGAGCAAAATCAAGACAATCAAGAAAAGCATCTAATGTGCCATTCTTCAAAAGTTCAATAACATCATTTTCTGACATATAATATTCAGGTTCTGTATTAATTCCTAAACTTTTAGGGACACCTTCACTTTGAATTTGTAAAAAGTTCTACATCATTTCACGCCCACCAGGCTGATAGCTTAAATGAAGAAGTTCTTCATAAGAAATTCTTTTTGTTTCTCCTGGAGTAAAACGTCTTCTTACTTTATCTTCTGGAATTGTATATAAAATTACTCCAGCACTACGATTTTTTACATTATAATAATATTTCTTATCGACCATTATCAAATTATCTCCTTTTACTCATAACAAAAAATAGGGGAGTGGGAGATTTACTCCCTCTCCCCTTTATCTCAAAAATTATTTAATTAATTTTCTAAATTATGGATTAGTTGGAGTGGTATTTCCACTATTTCCACCTTGTGCGGGAGTTGTATTCCCACTATCAGAACCGCTGTCAACGCTAGAACCATCTTCATTAACGGCACCATCGAAACGACCATCATAAGTAATAACATTACCAGTAATACCATTAAGATTCCAAGTATCCATTTGTCCCATGAGAGAAGTATCAACATAGCAACAAATATCATTAGTTAACATAGCAACTACGCCAACCTTACGGTAAACATGAATTTCCTTGCTCCAAGTACCGCGATTATCATCTTCACGAACAAGAGTATTACCCTCGAAAGCAATCTTAACAGGCTTACTATTAGCACCAGCAGGGATAATCCAGCAATAGCCTGGATCAATAACCTTGCGGCTATTAGTTTCATCTTCAAAACCTTGATCAAGAATAGTTACTATATGGCCTTTGTAATTAGCAAGACGACCAGTACGCCATAACTCTTCCTTCATACCTTCAGTATAACGCCAAGCTTCTTGAGGAATCATTTTTACAGCAAATTCATAAGTGCAGTAAATAGCAGGAACGCCATAAGCACTAGCAATGTAAATTAAACGATCAAATTCGCTTTCATCAAATCCATTAGCAGCAACACGATTTGCTGGAGGAAGTTGATTGATAGAAGCTTTAAGAGCATGAGCAACTTCTTTTGCGATTAATTCTTCCATGCCCTCGTAAACAATACGAGTAACTTCTGCGAAGTCGACACGACCATCAAGGAACTCTTCAAATCCAATTTGAGCAGCTCCGCCAATAGCACTAGTGCGAACTTCAAAAGCCTCTTCAGCTTTACCAAGCTTAAAGACTTCATAAACACCAGCAAGACCAACACGAGTAATGAATTGTTTTGCACGGTTATTTGAATTGAGCTTACGACGGAAAATAGGTTTATCACCTTGACCAAAGGTCTTTACTTCAGCAAACTGCATATAGGTTTCAGTAACCTTACGTGGAAGAACCTCATCAAGAGTTTGTTCAATAAGACTAAAAATAGTATTCTTATTTTCACGGTAAGCGGCATTGGTACCAGCAAGTTCATTTAATTCTCTACGAAGAGTTTCATTTAAAGCATCATAGCTAAGATTCTGCCCATTAAAACTATAAGAAGTAGGAGCAGAAGCATCTGCCTTAGCAGTCACTTTCATTAATTGAAGTAAATTATTGAAATCTAACATTATCTTCTTTCTCCTTTCTTATTATTGAATACGCATTAATTTTACACCTGGTTGATGATCTGGCATAGTATAAACTTTAACAACTTGCCATACCATATCAGAAGCAGCAGGAGTAGCTTTCTTAGCAAGAATACCCTTATCGCCAGGAACGAGTTTATCTTTAACAGCAACAGTGGCATCTTTAATCATATTTGTAGTCATAATATCGCCAACATGAGTCTTAACAAGACGTGGAACCATAGTAGTTCCTTCTGGCATTAATTGTTCAGTGTAAGGCCCAACAATATGGAATGGATCTTCATTGTAATGAAGTTCATACATATCAGGAGCAGCAGTTACATCATCAACTGGGAATTCCTTATCACCAAACTTAACTTTACCATTAGCAAAAGTAATAGAACCATCTTTTGCATCAACGCCATTACCATTGTAATAACGAGATTGTCTATCCCACATTTCATCGGGTTGAAGATTACGATTCTTATCATAACCGCCACCAAATGGGCTATATACACGAGCTTGATAATTATCCTTAATCATTGCGAATTCAGCATCAATTTGATGATCGCGATAAAGTTTAATTTCATTATATACTAATAACCATTCGCCAGGACCAGTAAAGTCTACAACG
>Ga0247611_10000818_pt1 | contig 60006 bp, 41 predicted proteins | sample 177DNAGHGhighgp2_FD_192422 | JGI IMG/M metagenome (GOLD analysis project Ga0247611, IMG submission 192422) | Sheep rumen microbial communities from Palmerston North, Manawatu-Wanganui, New Zealand - 1770 DNA GHGhigh gp2 | ecosystem: Host-associated > Mammals > Digestive system > Stomach > Rumen... | reverse complement strand
TAATACTTCATTCCTATATGACTTTTAACACCCAAAGGTACTCATTTCTTGTTAAACAAAAGAAGAAAATATGTTATATATTGCTAATATTCAAAGCGTTAGATATTATTCAGCAAACACTAATTAGAGTTTATTCAATATTCAAGACATCCACAATGTCAGCGGCATTAATCTTGTTGTCTCCGTTACGGTCGGCATTGTGGAAGATAAAGTCATCTCTCTTCATAATGTAATCAACATACACGCTGATGTCAGTTTTTTCAATCGGGGCTGTGGAGCACCTGACGGAATAAACAATGCCATGGGCCGTTCCGCGCTTACCTATTCTGGTGCCAGAACGACTTGAAGAAGGCGATTTGTCCACTAAGTATATATATACATAGGTGTCCTTACTGACATTATATGGTACGCTCAGCGTCTGACGGTTAGTGTAGACAAACTCTACGGGGGCTGCATCGCCAATCTTCACATGGTAGGCATAATTGGATTCTGTCAGGGCTTCCAGTTCAAAATAGCCCTTTCCCCTGGCTATCATCGTTGTGATACCACCAGAAAAGTCGATGGCATAGCCTGGATCGCCAGGATGATAATTATGATTTTTGACATTATTATGCAGACTTGCAACAGCAGCATCCGTGAAAGGCGTTCCCATATAGATAGCACCACCGTCTTCATTCTCAATTCCATCGCCACCACTTTCATTCAAGGTAAAGAGAATACCTTTATAGGAATAGTTCGACAAAACAGCATTTTTCAGATCCTCATAATTGAAGGTCACAGAAGTGTCGAAGAAGATAGGATAAACAGAATCATCTATGTAGATGATGACTTTTTTCAGGTTCAAAACACTTGCATCCGCTCCAACAGCTTTAAACTTCAAAGATAATGTTTCTGACTGCACGCCGAATGATAGTGAGAGTCTATATGAACCTGTCTTACCATTATAATTATTAACAGTCAGTACTTCCGGATTATTATTTCCAGCAGACACCTCGATAGTCAGATTAGGATCCTCACTACAAATGACATCGATGTTCTTTATTGTTCCTGAGAATCTTTGTGAAGTAGTTAAGGTCAGCGAGTTCTCGGCTACACCACCAGCAGGGATGGAGAAGGAAAGGACATGTTTATCAGCGTTATATTTGAGGTCGTTAACGGTTCTATTAATGGCATAAGTCCATATAAGGAAATTGTTTGCATTTTTGATTTGACCTTCCGATGGGGTAGCAAATTCAATCTCATATTCACCAGCTTGTCCAGACATAGAGCACACCAGCATAGGCACCGCTAACAGCAGCGCCTTCCAAGGTTTTGAAAAACGTTTCATCATCTCCTACTCTATCTTAATGTGGTCTCGTCTGCAGTATTCTTAGTGGTCTTCGCCTGCTGGAGTTCAGCCTGCAACTGGCCGTTCACCTGCTGCAAATCCTGCACCTGCTTCAGAAGGGCTTCCTTCACCTGATTCAGAGTCTGTTTCTCCTCCTCCAGTTTATCGAAAGCCAGCAAAGCTTTCTCATAGCCTTGACCTACGCTGTTAAACTGTTTCTCCAGTCGCTGGTAGTCATCGAAAAGGCGCTGCTGCTCATCGAGCCGGCGCTGATAGTCTCTGAGGAGATCGGCAGATTCCTCAGACTGCTTCTTCGTCACTCTAAGTTGGTAAGCGTATGCGATGGCCAACAAGACCACCAGCACACCTAAAATAATATTCAGTACCATAAGTCTACCCTTTCTTTCTTTCTATTTTCATAAACTGTGGGAAACCTGTCATCTCCAGCACCTCGTAGATGCTGGGATTCACATTGATCATCCTGACCTCACCCTTGAAAGGCACCAGCGTCCGCATGGCCTTCTGAATCACACGCAGTCCGGAGCTGGCCATATAGGTCAGGTCGTCGCAATCGAGCACCAGCGTCATGCCACCCTCTGTCAGCAGCGGTAACAATTCACTCTCAAACTTAGCCGCCACCGAAGTGTCGATGCGGCTGTCGGTCTTGAAGATGGTCATGCCATCCTTTTTCGTAATCTCTGACATAGTTACTATATTTTAAGATGATTATAATTATATTATTGTTTACCACGAATCCTCAAACAGAGCATGGTCAGGTCATCACTCTGTTCGGCACCACCAACATGTTCATGGACGTCGGCCAGAAGCCTGTTGATGGTCTGTTCTGCACTCTCATAGGCCTGATTCTGCATCTGACTGAGCAGACGGTCGTCACCATATTGGTCATGATTGGCATTCTCAGCCTCATTCAGTCCGTCGCTATAGATGAAGAATGGCTTCATACTGATATCCTCGATGGTCTCGCCAATATATTTCATGCCCGGCCAGAACCCGAGCGGGGCATTGGGTTTCATCTTCAGGAAGTGTGCCGTACCATCGGTTTCCTTGATGACCGGGGGATTATGACCGGCATTACAAAAGTCGAGATGACCCGTCTTCAGGTCTGCCACACCAATGAACATGGTGACGAACATACTGTTCTCGTTATTCTCCGACAGTACGTCGTTCATCCGGGTAGCAATCTCGGCAGGCGGTAACTGCTGCTTGGAGGCCACACGGAACAGATTGACGGCTACCGCCATAAACAGGGAGGCCGGTACACCCTTGCCACTGACATCGCCTAAGCAGAAATAGAGTTTCTCATCGAGCACGAAGTAGTCGTAAAGGTCACCTCCCACGGCCTTAGCCGGTGTGATAGAGGCAAAGAGATCGATATCGTCGCGGTCAGGGAATGGCGGGAACGCCCTGGGCACCATACCCATCTGGATGTCACGGGCAATGCGGAGCTCACTCTCGATACGTTCCTTCGCCGTGGTGGTCTCCTCCAACTGGTCGTAGGCCGTCAGCAACTGGCTATGGGCAGTCTCCAGTTCAGAGTGAGCCTCCTCCAACTTCACGTGGGCGGCTTTCAATCGCTTGGCCGCGATATAGCGGAAGACGATGAAGATGAGGAGTGCTGCGATGATGATGCTGACGATGATGAGGATATTGCGGTTGCGTTCCTCCTGTTGCTGCAGTTTCAAGTGTTCATTGTCGAAACGGGCATTCATCTCCGTCAGCTGCTGTTTGACTTCGTTGGAGTTAATGGAGTCGTTGATGGCATACATCTCATAATAAAGCCGAGCAGCCTCTTGATAACGTCCCAAACCCTCTAAAATCTCAGCCCGTTGCTTTCGCGTCCGAATCATCACTGACTTGTCATCGGAGTTCATCGCCAACTGAACACTCTGGTCATTAAGAGCCAAAGCCTCCCGATAGTCTTTCTTACGTATCAGCAGATCGGCCGTATAATAGAGCCACATTCTGTCAAGAAAAACATCAGCACCAGCCGATTTCCCCTTCATCTCATCCAGCATCATCTGGGCCTTTTCCAATTGGCCCTGTCCTAAGGCTGCCTGGGCACAGGCCATATAATAATAGCCCCAACGGCTATCGGCCTCGCCAACGCTGTCGTCAAGTCTTCTCTTATAATAATCTGTCAGAAATGTCTTCCATCTGACTGTCAGCTGTTCTAACTCTGCATATCTGTTCTGGGTGGTCAATTCGTCGGAATAATAAGAGAACACATCTGACAGTTGCATGGGAAGCGGTCTCACCTGCATCAACAGATCTATGCTCATCGCGTAGGTATTGGCAGCCTCCTCAGGGTTATACATATTAGAGTAGACATTACCCAGAACATAATATGCCATACCCATACCAAACTTATCCTGTCGCATCTTGGCATCATCAAACATCAAATTGGCTTCCTTCAGAGCCTCACTGGTTTTTCCTGCAAAGTTATAGGTATTTACCAATAGCGTCCACGACTCATAATAATTCTTCCACGATTTGTTGACCTTCAGGAAATCAAGCACACCAGGTGTCTGCTGATAAATCGAATCACTCAAATCATTGTTATAGAAGAATATGAGCTTCATGACCTTGGCATCGCCGGCTTTCCCAAAATTCCTCTGCCGTTCTGTTTCTGCAATCAGATCATTGATACATCGCAACTGATAAGAAGGATCATTGCCTTCCAGACTCAAACGGTATAGTCTGTCGTAAGCAGCCAATAACCTTTCGCCTTGAAAATGGGGAATCTTCTTCCTGATCTCCGCAGCCTCATCAGCGTAGATGTCAAGGGCGGAAATCAGCATGATTATGGTTATGGCGAGTCGTGAGAGTCTCATATGCTGTCACCAAATCTATATAATTTGGCTGCAAATATAAACATAATTCCCGAAACGACCAAGCGTTTCGGGAATTATTTTATCATGAGGGGCTTTGTCTGTCTTTCAGACAAAGGCCGAAAGGTTCAATTCATCAGAAGAACAGGTAACGATTATCAACCACGTTGGCCTTCTGGTAAAGCTCCTGCATATAACGGCCTGCAGCCTGCTGGGCACGCTGGGCAAGCGTCATTTCTGCAGCCTTCTCGTCGAACTTGGCACCCTCACGGGCAGCCTTCTTCAGCACCTTGAAAAGGAAGGCGCCACCATTACCCTTGACGATAGCCTTGCTGAAGTCACCCTGCTTGAGGGCTGAGACAGCACCAGCGAGAGCGGGCTCACTGGAACCGGTGGCCTGTACGAACACAGGAGCCGAGAAAGTGATCTGCTTCACAGAGTCGATACGAGCACCCTTGGCCTGAGCGGCAGCGATGTCAGCCACACCTGCCAACTTCTGCTTGATCTGCTCAAACTTCTTGTCGCGAAGAACCTCCTGCTTCACCATATCCTTGACAGCATCAAGAGGACGATAGCCAACCGGATGAATCTTGGTGAGAGCGACGACCATCAGATTGTCGTTGCTGCCACACTCATAGAGCGGGCTGACCTGTCCCTCCTTAGCGTCGAAGATCCACTTCATAGCCTCACGGGTGGCACGAACACCGGCCACATTGTGCTCGGAGTTGTACATATCCTTACGCTCCTGAACAGTGTATCCGAACTTGGCGGCGTTCTTCTCCAGTTCCTCGATGGTCTTGTTCTCACTCACATACTGGCTGAACTTATTGTAAGCCTCTGAGTATGTAGCCTTTGAGAAATCGATGGTATGCTTGACGACAGCCACATCATACTTGTCGACCATCGCCTTGCGGGCCGTCACCTGAAGAACGATGTTGCCCTGAGAGAACTCAAGGTTCTTCACGTCATTGACGGCGAGGGTATTGATGCTGTTGAGATAGTTCTTCGACTCCTCGTCCATCGTGTTGGAGTTCTCATACATAGCAGAGGTGAGCCACTGCTTCTGACCAGTCTGGCCATATTTCTGAGCCAGTTCGTCGAAGTCAGCTCCACCCTTCAGAGCCGTATAGATACTGTCAGCCGTCTTGCGGGCCTCGTCGAGAGTAGCACCACCAACCTGAATCTGACGATATTCAATACTGTCGGGCATCTGAACCTTTGAAAGCAGCTTCACCACATTGAGAGTGTTGTCGCCCTTGGTCTCGAAGGGAGCTGAGGTCTGACCTACAGACATTGAGTCGATCTTGGCGGCGATGTCAGAGGGATAGGCACGCTTTGTTGCTGCGATGCCAGTATAAGGGAACTGTGACTGGGCCTTACGAACCACCTCAGCGGGATTGGCACCACTCTGAAGCTTTTCGGAAGCTTCCTTCATCGTAACCATCAAAGCCTGACGGTCTGCGGCAGAAGCAACGACCTGGAAGTCTACATACTTGATGTCACGTGTCTCAATAGTCTGCTTAAACATCTCCTTCTGCTCGTCGTACTTAGCCTTCAGGTCTGACTCGCTGACCTGTACGTCGTTGTCGTTGATCGAATTGTAAGCAATAGAAGCCAGCTGGATATCGGACTCCTGATTCTGAGCCTCGAAAGACATCTTGGCTGAGACGGGATTCGACAACAGGCTGTTTGCAACCAGAGCCTGGAACTTCTGAGCCAGTGTCTGTGTGCGGAGCTGTTTCTCGATGAACTGCCAGAACTGGTAGATCTTCTGATACGACTCAGCCACCTGCGGGTTAGAAGCGTTCTTCTTATAGTCTGCCAGGAACTTGGTGAGCATGGTCACATCGAAACGGCCAGTCTCCTGATTCACGAACGGAGAACGGAGAAGCATGGGATTGGTTCCCTCCTTCATCATGTTCTGCAGTTCCTGATCGGTGACGGTCAGACCTATTTCCTTAGCCTCGTTGGCGATGATCTGCTCGTTAACGAAAGAGTTCCACACCTCATCCTTCAGACTGTTGAGCTGATCCTCGGACAGGTTGTCGACACCCTGCGTCATCTTCAGTACCTCCTGGTATTCATCCACCAGGGCCTGATATTCCTGTACATTGATTTTGTTACCTAACACTTCGCCGATCTGCTGACGCTGCTGGTTCTTGGTTGCTTCACAAGAACGGAAAGCTTCTTCAGCAATAAAGGCGAAAAGGCCGAGACCGATGATAATCACAAGGGCCACGCCTCTTTTTCTGATTTTTCCTAATGCTGCCATAATAATATTTTTGATTTATTTTTTTACGATTTACAATTTGGGGTGCAAAATTACGACTTTTCTTTGAAACGGCGAAATTTTTTCTAATGAAATTTCCTATTTCATCACCTTTAGCCGCACAAGTTCTATCTTTGTCGCTGAATTTTTGACTATTTTGAACTCAAAGGACCCGATTCTGACGATCTCATTCAATTTGGGGAACGACTGATACTCATGCAGGATGAGTCCACCCAGCGTCATATACTCATCGCTCTCCGGCAGATCGAGGTCGAACATCTCGTTGATCTTACCAATCTCCAGTCGGGCCGAGAGGATATACTCATGATCGGAGAGCTGCTTGGCCACGTGAGTGGAGTTATCGTGCTCGTCCTCAATTTCTCCCGTTATCTCCTCCACGATATCCTCCAGAGAAACCAGACCGCTGGTGCCGCCGAACTCATCGACAACGATGGCCAGAGAGCGCTTCTGTTGCATAAGCTGTTTCATCAGACGGGAGGCCAGCATGGTCTCTGGCACGAAACTGATCTCACGGACCTTCGGTTTCTGATCCGTATGGAACATGTCGCTGGAGTGTATATAGCCGATGATGTGGTCGATATCCTCGTGGTAGACGATAATCTTGCTGTGCCCACTCTCGATGAAGGTCTGCTTGAGTTCATCGATAGTTGCAGTGTCCTCGACAGCATCCATCTCGGTACGGGGCACCATACAGTCACGCACTTTCGTCTCAGAGAAGTCGAGGGCGTTCTGGAAGATCTTCACCTCCTCGCCTATTTGGTCTTCATCGGCGGCATTATCGATGCTGGTCTGTACGAGGTAGTCGAGGTCGACCTTCGTGAACTCGCGCTCATCTGTCTCTCTCGTCATACGGATACCTACCAGCCGGAGCAGACCTTTCGAGAGCAAGGTGGCCAGACGGGAAATCGGATAGAGAACGATGTAGCAGACGTAAGCCGGAATCGCAAAGACCGTCAGCATCGTGTTGGGTGTATTCTTGAAAATCGTCTTCGGCAGGAACTCGCCTGTAAACAGCACGACCAGCGTAGACAAAAGAGTATCGGCTGTTACCCGGATGCCGTCGCTGAAGGGTTGGAAGAGTGTCGTATCGAATATCTTGGCAAAGAGAATACCATAGATGACCAACGCGATATTATTACCCACCAACATCGTCGACACAAAGTTGTGGGGATGCTGATAGAACACGCTGATTGCCCTTTGCGACAAGCCGTTCTTCTCACGGTCCATCTCTGCCAAGAGACGGTTACTCGACACAAAGGCGATCTCCATACCAGAGAAAAAGGCTGAGAACAGCATCGCCACCAGTAATCCTATGATCAGTTCAGTCATCAGTTCCTTTTCGCATGTTTCTGGGTTTTCGGACGCATCACAGGTTCCGGAGCCTTCACGGTATCGGCAGCCGAATTCTGCTCCTGAGGTTTCTCCTCCTCACCAGTCATATCCTCACGTTCAAACGAACCCTTGGAGTTGCTGACGGTATAGTGTGTCATCTGTTCATCGCTCAGGAAATAGGTGCCTTCCATCGATCGTTCTGGAGTCGTCACCTTAGAGAACACATTTGAGTAAAGCTCATGCTTCATGCCGTCCCAATAGAGTTCTTCACTCTGATAGATCAGTCCGTTGACATTCCGGATACGGACGCGTCCCCGGAGATGCCACAGCTTCAGCTGGTCGAAATACCAGGCGGTATCTGCCTGGACATAAGCCTGGACGTGGAACTTCTCGTCGAACTGCTCAAAGAACACGCCTTTCTCAAAAGTCCAGCGTGAAGGTTGTCTGACGGTATTGACATCCCACCGCTCAGTGACAATCCGGTATTTGATGACACCCGAGTCGCTGATCAACGTATTCACACCATAGGAAACCATCATCGAGACAGAATCACGATCATAGATGGGTGGCGCCGTATGCTCCGCAGGCTCAGTACACGACAGGAGGAACATCAACTGACAGACAACCCATAGTGGCAGAGATGCCCGCCACCATATTCGTCCGTCGTTCCTGAACCTGTCACTTTTCACGATTCTCTCTCCTACTCTACCTTCATTTTCGAGAACCAGCGCTCATTGAACGTCAGACCGATGTTCAGACGGAAGGTGTTCTCGGTAATCAGATTGTCGGCAGAACGGCGCTGCCACTCTGCGCTGACATTCAGCAGCGAACGGTTGTTATAACCATTCATGATGGGAATGCCCAGACCAAAGCTGAGGTGTATCTCCTTCGGCCCGTCCTTCCCCTCTATATAATAATAAGGTGTAGAATAGCCGGCACCAACTCGGTAACGGACATGATGCAACACGCTGCGTGTGCTTCGGGGATTGGGAATCCACTCAGCACCCACATTCATCTTGTAACTGTCCTTCAGGAGCCCTTCCTTCAGACTATACGAATTGTTGTTGAAGGTCGGGAATGCCAGCGATCCCCACTTCTGCATCCGGAAGTCCGCACCGACACGCAGACGCAAGTCTTTCTGATAGGCGACACCAACGCCAAACGATGTTGGCAACGACAGACCATCAGTGATTTTGAACGACGTCGTGTCTGACTTCGAGATACTTGAGTTCTTATGAATGATCCTTGCTTCTGGATCGGCGTTCAGCTTATGCTCAGGACTGAAGACAGCACCAATGGTCAGCATATCCTTCCCGATGGGCTGTGCGAACTGCACACCGAAATCAAACTTATAGTTACTCACCGAAGCATAATAGTCTTTATAGATGGTGTTGATATCAGAGGAACTGACGGAAGAGACACTCTTTTCAATATCGCCCCAGAGATAAGATACGTTGAAGCCCACCGACAAAGGTTTGAACACGCGCCATCCTACACCCAAGAAAAGCTGGTTCAGTCCACCTTTACCGCTATACTCTGAATACACCGACGTTTCAGAATCCAAGCGCGAGATGGTGGATGTATATTCATAGCCTATGTTCGACAAAGGCATCACACCGAAGCTGACACCCACATTCTTGATCAGACGTAAGGCGCCCGTCACGTAGTCGAAACCACCGCTCTTGGCATTCAACTTCCTGCCACCCTCACTGAAATTCGTGATCTGTCCGGATAGTCCGGCATCGAAGATCATCGTGATGGAGTCGATGGAGGAATAGGAAGCTGGATTCATCGGATTCACCTCATTCCCTTTCCTGAAGGCCAGACCGACACCGCCCATACCTTTATTAAATCCTACACCCTGATCCGACAGATCGCCAAGACCATACTGGCTGTAGGGAGAGTTCGTGCCACTTTGTGCAAAGGCCGTCAGGGTCGTCATCGAGAAAACCGCCAGACAGCTGATGAATTTATTCATATTAATGGTTCTTTTTCCGAAGATTTTCATTTCAGGGTGCAAAATTATTAAAAAAAAAAGCAGAAAAACACTTTTTACTGAAAAATATCAATTAATTTTGCATCGTGAAACAAAAAAATATCTTTTTTAGGAGATTTACCCTCCTGTTCCTGGGTTTTCTGTCGCTGACGGCGGTGATGGCCCACAAAGACTATCAGCCGGAATACCTGGCGCACTTCGACTCAGTGGAAGTAAGCCTTCTCACCTGTTCCCCCCATGAGGAGATCTACAGCCTGTATGGTCATACCGCCCTCCGGTGGCACGACCCCAACAAGGGTGAGGATATTGCCTTCAACTGGGGCGTGTTCGACTTCCGCAAACCCTATTTCGTGCTGCGGTTCGTCTTCGGACTGACCGATTACGAGCTCGGCGCCTATCCCTACAACTTCTTCCTCCAGGAATACCAGCAGTACGGCAGCAGCGTCACCGAACAGGTGCTCGACCTGAAGCCAGATGAGAAGATTGCCCTCCGGGAGGCGCTGATCAAGAACCTGCAGACCGAGAACAAAGTCTACCGATACAACTATTTCTACGACAACTGTTCGCTGCGTCCGAGAGACCTCATCGAGCGCTGTATCACAGGCAAAGTGACCTATGCCCCACGAGAGGAGTATCAGCCCAGCTATCGGGAAATGGTGCGCGTCTGCACCCGAAACCACCCCTGGGCCACCTTTGGCAACGATATGCTGCTCGGCATCAAGGCCGACTTAAAGACAGACCAGCGGCAGCAGGATTTCCTGCCCGACAACCTGATGTACGATGTAGACCGCGCCACCATCTATGCCAACGGCGAATACCGTCCATTGGTCCGTGAGCGTCGGATAGCCCTCCAGGCTGGCGTTCAGATCATCGAACAAGACTTCCCTCTGACGCCTACCGAATGTGCCTGTCTGCTGCTGATCGTCTCCGTCGTCATCGCCTTCTGGGAGTGGAAACGCCGAAAGACCTTCAAATACTGGGATGCGCTGCTGATGCTCGTACAGGGACTGGCTGGCTGCGTGCTGTTCGTCATGATCTTCTCGCAACACCCCACCACGAGCCTGAACCTCCAGCTGTTGCTGTTGAATCCCCTGCCCTTCTTCTTCATCCCCGCTGTGCTGAGACGGCGCGACACCCGCTGGTGGAGGATTCTGGCGGTGATGATTGTGCTGTTCGCCATCGGCGGCCTCTTCCAGCATTATGCCGAGGGGATGTTGATTGTGGCACTATGTTTGCTAATAAGAGTTTTCAACGGATATAAAATAAGAACGAAGTAATTGAGTAACCGATATATCTATCTCACGCTGCTGGCCGTTCTCGGATGGAATGCTGAGACTGCTGCCCAGAACGGAGCCCGACAGGTGCCGCGCCTAGTGGTGAACATCACCATCGACCAGCTGCGCAGCGACTATCTCGAAGCCTATGCCCCACTCTACAGCGCCAACGGTTTCAGAAAGCTTTTGGAACAGGGAAAGGTCTATGAGAACGCCTCCTACCCCATGCAGGAGACGGACCGTGCTTCGGCGGTCTCAACGGTGATCACCGGCACAGTACCCTATTACCACAGTATCATCGGTCAGCGGTGGATTGAGCGGGAGACGCTGCGACCCATCCTCTGTACGGAGACCCTCCGCCAGAATGGCACACCGTCGCCCACCCACCTCTCGGTATCGACGTTAGGCGACGAGTTGAAAGTAGCCACCCAAGGTGAGGCGCGTGTATTCGCCATCGCCCCCTTCTGCGATGCGGCCATCCTCACAGCGGGTCACGCTGCCGACGGCGCCCTGTGGCTCGACGAACAGACTGGCCAATGGATGACCTCGCAGTATTACTCCAACCAAACCGACGTTTCCTTACTGAGTTTCAACAAGATAAACGAAATCAGCGACAATATAGACCATCTCTTCTGGACACCTCTCGGACAAGAGGCCAAGCCCGATTTCAAATATACCTTCAAGGACAATAAGAAATACCAGGAATACCAGACCTCTGCCCTGATCAACAACCACATGACGGATTGGGCCCTTTTATGCGCCAACCATCAGATGATGGGTGCAGATATGGTTCCCGACTTGCTCTGTCTGACTTATTATGCCGGCCCCTACAACCACCGGCCCATGACAGAATGTCAGCAGGAGATGCGCGACACCTATCTCCGACTGGACCGTAGCATCGCCCAGCTGATCACCCGTCTGGAAACCAGCATCGGCGCAGGCAACGTGCTTTTCGTACTCACCGGCACTGGTTATTGTGATCCCGAATACACCGACTATGCCCGATACCGCATTCCTACGGGCACCTTCTATATCAACCGCGCCGCCAATCTGCTGAACATGTATTTCGGCGCGCTCTGGGGACAGGAACACTACATCGAGACGTGGTTTGGTAACCAGCTGTATATCAACCACAAGCTGCTGGAGCAGAAGCACATCAGCCTGTCTGACTTCTGTCAGCGGGCCAAAGAGTTCCTGGTACAGATGGAGGGCGTCAGGAACGTCTACACCACCCTGCAATTGCTGGGCGGCGACAGCAGCCTGATGACCAAGATCCGCAACGGATTCCACCCCTCGCATAGCGGCGATATCCTGATTGAGGTTGCGCCAGGATGGCAATTACAGAACGAGGAGACTGGTGAGAACCGCGTGTCGCAGACTCCCGCCCTCGCCTTCCCCATCGTATTCTATGGTGCCGGCATACAGCCCGAGCGCATACTCACCCCCGTCACCACTGATCGTATAGCCCCCACCATTTCACGGGCTATCCGCATCAGGGCCCCCAACGCCTGCACCGCAGAACCGCTTTTTTAAGGTAAAAAGGTAAAAAAGTGAAAAGGTAAGCATAAGTACGGATTTTTTTTCGTACCTTTGCACCCGTTTCATGAAAGTGAAAAGGTGAAAAAATGAAAAGGTGAAATATCAAAAAGTGAATAATAATAGTAAAAAGTAGATATAACAATGAATTTCAACAAGATTCTGAAGTCGCTGTTTGGTGATAAGTCCACCCGCGACATGAAGCTCATCCAGCCTTTAGTAGAGAAGGTGAAGGCCGTATCGCCGAAGATTGAGCAAATGGATAACGACGCCCTGCGCCAGCGCTCCAAAGAGTTGCGTGAGCAGGTGCAGGCCACAGCCAAAGAAAAGAGAGCCCGCATCGACGAGCTGAAGGCTACCATCGAGAACACACCTATCGACGAGCGTGCAGATATCTTCGCACAGATCGACAAGATAGAGAAAGAGATACTCGACATTTTTGAGAAAGCCCTCGACGAGGTGATGCCCGAGGTGTTCGCCATCGTGAAGGAGACCGCCCGCCGCTTTGCCGAGAACGAGGAGACCGTTGTCACCGCCACCGACTTCGACCGTGAGTTGGCTGCCGATCCCCGTAAGGACTTCATCACCATCGACGGCGATAAAGCCATCTACCACAACCACTGGACTGCCGGCGGCAACGACCTGAAGTGGGAGATGATCCACTACGACGTGCAGCTCTTCGGTGGTGTCGTGCTCCATCAAGGAAAGATCGCTGAGATGGCCACTGGTGAAGGTAAGACGCTGGTTGCTACCCTCCCCGTGTTCCTGAATGCCCTCACCGGCAACGGTGTGCACGTGGTGACGGTGAACGACTACCTGGCCAAGCGTGACTCCGAATGGATGGGACCGCTCTATATGTTCCACGGACTCAGCGTCGACTGTATCGACAAGCACCAGCCCAACAGCGAGGAGCGTCGCCGCGCCTATCAGGCCGACATCACCTTCGGTACCAATAATGAGTTCGGTTTCGACTACCTGCGCGACAATATGGCCATCTCGCCACAAGACCTCGTGCAGCGTTCGCATAACTACGCCATCGTCGACGAGGTCGACTCCGTGTTGATCGACGATGCCCGTACCCCGCTGATCATCTCTGGTCCCGTGCCCAAGGGCGATGACCAGATGTTCGAAGAGTATCAGCCGCTGGTGGAGCGCCTCGTGGGCGTGCAGCGCCAGCTGGCCACCCAGTATCTGGCTGATGCGAAGACCCTCATCACCGAGGGTAACCGCCTCGTCGAGGCCGGCAACAAGAAGGAGGGTCAGGAGAAGCTCGAACAGGGATTCCTCTCACTCTACCGTTCGCACAAGGCCCTGCCGAAGAACAAGCCGCTTATCAAATACCTCTCTGAGGAAGGTATCAAGGCCGGTATGCTCAAGACCGAGGAGGTGTATATGGAGAACAACAATCGCCGCATGCCCGAGTGTATCGAGCCCCTCTACTTCGTGGTCGACGAGAAGCTGAACTCCTGCGACCTCACCGATAAGGGTACCGGCTGGCTGGCTAAGCAGGTGAACAACGACGAGCTCTTCGTGCTGCCTGACATCACCTCACAGCTCTCCGCCCTCGAGGCCGAGACCGGTCTCAGCGACCAGGAGCGTCTCGACAAGAAAGACGAGCTGCTGGGCCACTACGCCGTCCAGTCAGAGCGTGTGCACACCCTCCAGCAGCTGCTGAAGGCCTACTGTATGTTCAACAAGGACGACGAGTATGTGGTCATCGACGGCGAGGTGAAGATTGTCGACGAGCAGACGGGCCGTATCATGGAGGGCCGCCGTTGGAGCGACGGTCTGCACCAGGCTGTGGAGGCCAAGGAGCACGTGAAGGTCGAGGCCGCCACCCAGACTTTCGCCACCATCACCCTGCAGAACTACTTCCGCATGTACCATAAGCTGGCCGGTATGACGGGTACCGCTTCTACCGAAGCCGGCGAGTTCTGGGATATCTACAAGCTCGACGTGGTGGAGATCCCGACGAACCGCCCCGTGATCCGTAACGACCAGGACGACCGCGTCTACAAGACGCAGCGCGAGAAATATAAAGCCGTGATCGAGGAGATCGTGAAGATGCGCAATGAGGGCCGCCCGACGCTGATCGGTACGACCTCCGTGGAAATCTCCGAGTTGCTCAGCCGCATGCTCGATATGTATGTGAACCCCGAGACCGGCAAGCGCGAAGGAATCCCCCACCAGGTGCTGAACGCCAAGCTCCACCAGAAGGAGGCCGACATTGTGGCCCTCGCAGGACAGTCTACCAACGGCAAGGGCGCCGTCACCATCGCCACCAATATGGCTGGTCGTGGTACCGATATCAAGCTCTCGCCCGAGGTGAAGGCTGCCGGTGGTCTGGCCATCATCGGTACCGAGCGCCACGAGTCGCGCCGTGTAGACCGTCAGTTGCGCGGTCGTGCCGGCCGTCAGGGTGACCCGGGCTCCAGCGTGTTCTTCGTATCGCTCGAAGACAAGCTCATGCGTCTGTTCGCCTCCGAGCGTATCGCCTCGGTGATGGACCGCTTAGGCTTCAAGGAGGGCGAGATGATTGAGTCGCCGATGATCTCGAAGAGTATCGAGCGCGCCCAGAAGAAGGTCGAGGAGAACAACTTCGGTATCCGTAAGCGACTCATCGAGTACGACGATGTGATGAACAAGCAGCGTACCGTGATCTACGAGAAGCGCCGCCACGCCCTCATGGGAGAGCGCATCGGCATGGATATCGCCAACATCATCTGGGACCGCGTGGTGAACACCATCGAGAACTCCGTCGACTATCAGGGCTGCAAGGAGGAGTTCCTTCACGTGCTGTCGATGGAAGCCCCCTTCACCGCCGACGACTACATCAACCAGCCGCGCGAGCAGCTCACCGAGAACGCCTTCCAGGCCGTTATCGAGAACTTCAACCGCCGCACGGAGCGCATCCAGACCGTTGCACAGCCCATCATCAGGAACGTGTACGAGAACCAGGGCCACATGTACGAGCGTATCATCGTGCCTCTCACCGACGGCCGCCGCATGTTCAACATCCCCTGTAACCTCAAAGAGGCCTACGACACCGATTCGAAGTCGGTAGTCAAGGAGTTCGAGAAGTCCATCCTCCTGCATATCATCGACGACTCGTGGAAGGAGAACCTGCGCCAGCTCGACGAGCTGAAGCACTCCGTGCAGAACGCCTCCTACGAGCAGAAAGACCCGTTGCTCATCTTCAAGCTCGAGTCGGCTAAGGTGTGGGATGCGATGATCAACGAGATGTACAACCGCATCTGTTCGATCCTCACCCGCGCCCAGATTCCCGAGATGCAGCAGGTGCAGGAGGCCGCTCCCGAGCAGCGCACCCAGCGCCAGCAGTACACCGAGTCGAAGCAGCAGATCGGCGAGGAACGCCTCACCGACCCCAACCAGCAGGCCGCAGCCCGTCAGGACACCCGCGCCCAGCAGCCCCGCACGCCCGTCATCAAAGACAAGCTCCCCGGCCGTAACGACCCCTGTCCCTGCGGCTCCGGCAAGAAGTTCAAGCAGTGCCACGGAAAGGGCATCGTCTGAGGATAAATAGTCTAAGGAATCTAGGAATCATGGAATAAAATTCAAGGAGAATATGATAACCATAGAGAATCTGAAAAAAGCCTTCGGGCAAACCGTCGCCTGCGACATTCCCGAGCTCACCATCAACGACGGCGACATCCTCGGCCTCGTAGGTAACAACGGAGCCGGTAAGACCACCCTCTTCCGCATGCTCCTCGACCTGCTCCAGCCCGACGAGGGCGCAGTCACCCTCGACGGCATCAACCCCGCCAAGTCCGAAGCGTGGAAAGTCTCTACCGGTGCCTACATCGACGAGGGCTTCCTCATCGACTTCCTCACCCCCGAGGAATATTTCGCCTTCCTGGGCAAGATCACCAACATGACGCAGGAGGCCGTCGACGAGCGCCTGAAGCAATTCGAGCGCCTCGCTGCCGGAGAGATCTTCGGCAACAAGAAGCTCATCCGCAACCTCTCCGCAGGTAACAAGCAGAAGGTGGGCATCATCTCCGCCCTCTTCAACCGTCCGAAGCTGGTCATCCTCGACGAGCCCTTCAACTTCCTCGACCCCTCGTCGCAGAACGTCCTGAAGCACGTGCTCACCGAGTACAACCGCGAGACAGGCGCCACGATCCTCATCTCCTCCCACAACCTGCAGCACACCGTCGACATCTCCACCCGCATCACCCTGCTGGAGAAGGGGCGCATCATCCGCGACCTGCCCAACCACGACGGCAGCACCCGCGAGGAGCTGGAGCAGTACTTCGAGACAGAGAGCTAATCGCGAGTCACGTAACTGCGGACAAGCACTATAATATCTTTATAATACATCCTCTTTTTTAGGTATTATGTAAAACTTGCAGCGGGTTGCAACCCGATTGCAAGTTTTTTTTCGTACCTTTGCACACAGAAAAAGAAAACAGGTATGAAACTATCGGAACTGAAGACTGGCGAGAAAGGCGTGATCGTGAAGGTGCAGGGTCACGGCGGCTTCCGTAAGCGCATCATCGAAATGGGATTCATCAAGGGTCAGGAGGTGGAGGTGCTGCTGAATGCACCGCTGCAGGATCCTGTGAAATACAAGCTGATGGGCTATGAGGTGAGCCTGCGACATCAGGAAGCAGACCATATTGAAGTGGTCAGCGGCGACGAGTGGAAAGAGGAAAGCAGGAAGTGGAAAGAGAACCATCCTGCGACAGACACGAAAGTGGACATCGATCCTGAGACCCATCCTGACGACTACCTCCAGCATATCGCCCTGAAGGAGCGCCGCACGATCAACGTGGCGCTGGTGGGCAACCCCAACTGCGGCAAGACGTCGCTCTTCAACTACGCCTCAGGGGCTCACGGACATGTGGGCAACTACTCGGGTGTGACCGTCGACGCGACGGAGGCTCACGCCTCGATGTTCGGCTATGAGTTCAACCTCACCGACCTGCCCGGCACCTACTCGCTGAGCTGCTACTCGCCCGAGGAGCTCTACGTGAGAGAGCACCTGACGGAACAGATGCCCGACGTGGTGATCAACGTGATCGACTCTTCGAACCTGGAGCGCAACCTCTACCTGACCACCCAGCTCGTGGATATGAACATCCGGATGGTGTGCGCGCTGAACATGTACGACGAGTTTGAGCGGCGCGGCGACCAGCTGGACCTCGACACGCTGAGTAACCTGTTCGGTATGCCGATGATTCCCACCTCGTTCAAGAGCGGTATGGGGGTGAAGGAGCTGTTCAAGGCCGTCATCCAGGTGTATGAGGGAGCCAGCAAGTTCTCACGTCACCTGCACATCAACTACGGTCACGAGATCGAGGACGGTATCAGTCACATCCAGAAATACCTGAAGGCCGACGAGCATATCACCCAGCACTACTCCACCCGATACCTGGCGCTGAAGCTGCTGGAGCACGACTCTCAGGTGCTGGACTATCTGGGCAAGCACATGGCCGGCGAGCAGCGTATGAAGGACTTCCACAATCTGACGCATGCCCGCGACAAGGCCTCGGCCCGTGTGATGGAGGAGACGGGCAACGACTCGGAGACCGCCATCATGGACGCGAAGTACGGCTTCATCAACGGTGCGCTGAAGGAGGCAGAATACAGAACGGGCACGAAGAAAGACACCTACAAGGCCACCCACCGCATCGACGGGGTGCTCTCGCATAAGTATTTAGGATTCCCCATCTTCTTCCTGCTGCTCTACGTGATGTTCGAGACCACGTTCTCGCTGGGCCAGTACCCGATGGACTGGATAGAGAACGGTGTGGCCTGGCTGGGAGAGAAGATCTGCGCCACGATGCCCGAGGGTCCGCTGAAGGCGATGCTCGTGGACGGCGTCATCGGCGGTGTGGGCAGTGTGATCGTGTTCCTGCCGCAGATCCTCATCCTCTATTTCTTCATCTCGCTGATGGAGGACTCGGGCTATATGGCCCGCGCCGCCTTCATCATGGACAAGCTGATGCACAAGATGGGACTGCACGGCAAGTCGTTCATCCCGCTCATCATGGGCTTCGGCTGTAACGTGCCCGCCGTGATGGCCACCCGCACCATCGAGAGCCGGCGGTCGAGGATTATCACGATGATGATTCTGCCGTTTATGAGCTGTTCAGCGCGACTGCCCATCTATATCATGATTGCCGGAACGTTCTTCTCGCTGCAATACCGTTCGTGGGTGCTGCTGTCGCTCTACGCCATCGGCATCCTGACGTCGGTGGTCATCAGCAAGCTGTTCTCGTCGCTGGTCATCAAGGGCGAGGACACACCGTTTGTGATGGAGCTCCCACCCTACCGCTGGCCGACGCCGAAGGCCATCTGGCGACACACGTGGGAGAAGGGTAAGGAGTATCTGAAGAAGATGGGCGGTGTCATCCTCGTGGCCTCAATCATCGTGTGGGCACTCGGTTACTTCCCTCACAATGAGAGTCTTACCCGCGAACAGCAGCAGGAGCAGAGTTATATCGGAAGGATGGGCAAGACGGTGGAGCCGCTGTTCACGCCACAGGGTTTCAACTGGAAACTCGACGTGAGTCTGATAGCCGGTATCGGTGCGAAGGAGATTGTGGCCTCCACCATCGGCGTGCTCTATGCGGGTGACGACTCCTTCGCCGACGAGGAGACATTCAGCGACGATAGCGAACGGTACACCCGCCTGCGCCAGCAGATGACGACAGAGGGTATCACGCCTTTATGCGCGTACGCGTACCTTATATTTATATTACTCTACTTCCCCTGCATCGCCACCATCGTGGCCATCAAGAACGAGACGGGCTCGTGGCGCTGGGCATGCTTCGCTGCCGTCTACACCACCGTCGTAGCGTGGATAGCCTCAGCGCTGGTCTTTCAGATCGGCAGCCTGTTCTTGTAATTCAGCAGACTAAGCTTGGGGACGACGCCTCTTCTGACGGAGAAGAAGCCAGGCCACCAAGCCCAAGAGTATTACAGCTCCTGCGCAGGCAATCTTCAGGAGCCGCGCATAGCGGGTCTGATGATATTCGCAAACCGCCTCAATCACGTTGGCCACATAGCGCACCTGATAGTTACGCAACTGGGGCGAGAAGGCCGTGTTGCACGCCTCACAGAAATGGACGTAACGGTCAGCCCGCTCATAGTCGCCATCCTCACACAGGCACTCGGCAAGCATAAAGAGTGATGCCTGGTCGAAGACGGCGCACTTGATATCGTCGAGGGCAGACTTTCCCAGCCAGTAGCGCCGCTGGTGGCCGTTGTTCAGTTTCTCATAGACCACAGAGCGGTAGAAGGAGGCAAAGGCGTTCTCATGCGTGCCGTCGGTAACCTGTTTTTGCCAGCGGTTACTGACAGCGAGTGCATCCTGATACTGTCTTCTACCTGAGAGCACATCCATCTTCAAATGCAGATACAACTCGCTGCCCTCATCTGCCACCGCGAGCACCGAGTCGCGATAAGCGTCCTGCATGGCGTAGTAGTTCAGCTGCACCTCCGACTGCTGGGCGTAAGAGCCAAGCTCACCGCAGAGGTGCATCCACGCGGCATAGTAGATCGTCAGTTCCTCTCGACCTAACGCCCGACGGTCAACCCTCTTCAACAGGTCGAGGGCTTCTACGTACAAACCTGAACTGGAACACTTGTGAGCCTTCCGCGAGAGATAGAGTCCCACCATATCCTTCCGGTTCATGGAGTCGGCCAATGAGATACACAGGTCGGCCATATAGAGCGCGGAGTCATTCTTATAAGGCTTATAGAGTTCAAAGAGCTGTTCGGCCAAGGCGAAACGCTTCTCCAGACTGCTCTCAGCGCGTAGGGCCTTTTGCGTATCAGCAATCTGCCCGAGTCGCTTGGCGACATACTCAGGGGAGTGGTCGATGGCATCGTCAATCTGTCGATAGAGTTCCTGCAGGTCTTGTTCTTGGTCTGCATCCTGGGCTGACAACGGGGAACCGGTCCCGATGACTGTCAGTAGTACTATAAAGGCGATTGTTCTCTTCATTTGTATTCGTATTATAATTTTAGACTGCAAATATACCGACAATTTCTGAATCATCCAAATATTTTCGCCACTTTTCATCAGCAGACAGGAAATACGCCCAGAAATTTGGTTTTTCGATTGTTTTGCAGTACCTTTGCAGTCTGAAATGGAAAAAATTATTCTGGGCATCGACCCAGGTACGAACCTGATGGGATATGGCCTGCTGAAGGTGAAGGACGGCAAGGCGCAAATGATGACGATGGGTGTCATCGATCTGCGGAAGTTTGCTGACGGCTACCTGAAGTTAGGTCACATCTTTGAGCGCGTGACGGGTATCATCGACGGATACCTGCCCGACGAGTTGGCCATCGAGGCACCGTTCTTCGGCAAGAATGTGCAGTCGATGCTGAAACTCGGTCGCGCACAGGGTGTGGCCATCGCCGCCGCTATCCATCACGGAGTACCCATCCACGAGTATGCGCCGATGAAGATCAAGATGGCGCTGACGGGTAACGGTAATGCTTCGAAAGAGCAGGTGGCAGGGATGCTGCAGCGACTGCTGAAGATTCCCAACGAGGAGATGTCGAAGTTCATGGACGCCACCGACGCCCTCGCCGCTGCCTACTGTCACTTCATGCAGGCAGGCAAGCCTGAGAGCGATGTAAAATACCGCGGATGGAAGGATTTTGTGAACAAAAACAAAGAAAGAATTAATAGCCACGGAAGAACACAGAAAGACACGGAGAAAGTAACCCGTGAAAATCCGTGTCATTCCGATACAAAAGACAAAACCGAGGATGAAGACGATTGAAATCATAAATGGCAGAACCAAGAATCCTGAGTGGTCGATGGCGGAGCCTGTGAATTTTACACTCGATGAAGGAGAGCATATCGCCATCATAGGCCGCAACGGAGCCGGAAAATCCAGGTTCGTAGACATGATCACCGGCCGTCACCCCATGTTCCCTGGTATGGTGAAATACGCCTTTGATGAGCCCTATAACAACATCAAGCACATCACCTTCCGCGATACCTACGGCGGCGATAACGACCGCACCTATTTCCTGCAGCAGCGCTGGAACCAGATGGAGATTGATGAAGAGACACCCACCGTTGGCAGTAAGCTTGAAGAGGCATTCCTGCTGGCCGGTGAGGACACGCCGAAACGAAGGGAGTTCCAAAAGCATATCTATCAGCTCTTCCATCTTGATGATCTGCTTGACAAGTATATCATACTGCTGTCGAGTGGTGAGTTGCGCAAATTCAAGCTCGCCGCCAATCTGTTTACCAAACCCAAAGTACTGATCATCGAGAACCCGTTTATCGGACTCGACGCAGAGACGAGAGACCAAGTGAAGGAGCTCCTCAGAATACTGACGGAAGAACAAGGTATGCAGATCATCCTGGTGCTTTCGAAGATGGACGAGATACCTGATTTTATCACACGCGTCATCAAAATCGAGAACCTCCGCTTCGTTCCTGAGATCAAGGTCAAGACCGATTTCCTGATTGAGCATTGTCCGCATGCGATCCAAGTGCAGAGGGAATCGCCGCTTCCCCCCATCCCCCAGCTGGTGATTATGTTCAAAGACGTGACCATCCGCTACGGCGAGCGAACCATTCTCAAGGATCTGAACTGGGTGGTGCTGAAGGGCGAACATTGGGCACTCTCAGGCCAGAACGGCTCTGGGAAGTCCACCCTACTCTCATTGGTCTGTGCAGATAATCCCCAGAGTTATGCCTGTAACATCTCACTCTTCGGCCACAGGAGAGGTAGTGGAGAGAGCATCTGGGATATCAAGAAACATATCGGCTACGTGTCGCCAGAGATGCATCGCAGCTACAAACAGAACATCCCTGCCCTGCAGATCGTGGCCAGCGGACTGAAAGATACCATCGGGCTCTACTTCAAGCCCACACAACAGGAAATAGACCAATGTCTGGAATGGATGAACGTCTTCGGCATCAGACATTTGGCTGATCGTAAGTTCCTCGAAATGTCGAGCGGCGAACAACGACTGGTTTTGCTGGCCCGCGCTTTCGTCAAGTCACCTGATCTACTGATTCTCGACGAGCCGCTTCACGGGTTGGACCTCTGCAACAGGAATATGGTGAAGGCCATCGTTGACCGCTATATGTATGAGGATCCCGATCGCACGCTGATATACGTGACTCATTACGAAAATGAGTTACCGTACTGTATCGATAACTCACTCTATCTGGAACGTCATTAAAAAAAGCTCTCATTCACGAGAGCTTTCCTTTTTTTATTTTCCTTCCATCAACGCTGCCGTGCGGACACGGGAAAGCGTCTCGGGCGTCATCTGCAGATAGCTGGCGATATACACCAACGGCGCACGGAGCACCAGTTGCGGCTGGTCTTTCACCAGTTTCTGGTAACGGTCCTGCGCACTCTCAAAACGGAGCATATCAGCATGATGCTGACTCAGGATGAGCGACTCCTCCAGGATCTTACGGAAGAGTATCTGGATGTTCACACTCTTCATGGCCACTGCCTCCAGATCGGCCTTTGGCATAGCGATCAAGACTGTGGGTTCGAGGGCTTTGATCTGCAGGCGTGTAGGCTGTTCCATGAATAGGCTCTCAATACACATCACGATACTGTTCTCGGTGGCCATGTACTCCGTCAGCTCTTTCTCGTTCTTGTAATAGAACTGACGTACAAGGCCTTTCACCACCCAATAGATGTTCGTGCACGTGTCTCCTTCTTTTAGAATCATTTCGTTCTTACCGAATTTCATCGGTATCAGGATACTTTCGAGCAGATCCAGCTCGTCGTGCGTCATTGTACTGTAACGACGGGCTAACTCACGAGCCACGTCTCTGGTTGTAATTGCAATGTTAGGCATAGACTTGTTGAAGATTTCTTAATTATCGTTTTTTTGATTAATCCAATTTTAATACGGCCAGGAAGGCTTTCTGCGGCACCTCCACATTGCCAATCTGTTTCATACGTTTCTTTCCTCGCTTCTGTTTCTCCAGCAGTTTCCGCTTTCGGCTGACATCACCACCATAGCACTTGGCTGTCACGTCCTTACGTACCTGTTTGACAGTCTCACGTGCAATGATCTTTGCTCCGATGGCGGCCTGAATGGCAATATCGAACTGCTGACGCGGAATCAGCTCCTTCAGTTTCTCGCACATCCGACGGCCGAAAGTGACGGCATTATCCTGATGCGTCAATGTGGAGAGAGCATCGACGGGCTCACCATTGAGCAGGATATCAAGTTTGGCCAGTTTCGAAGGACGGAAACCATCGACATGATAGTCGAATGAGGCATAGCCCTTCGAGATGGACTTCAGCTTGTCGTAGAAGTCGATGACAATCTCACCCAGCGGGAGCATGAAATGCAGTTCGATGCGGTTTCCGCTGACATACTGCTGGTCAATCAGTTCACCTCGTTTATCCAGACATAGTGTCATAATCGGCCCGATATAGTCGGCAGCTGTAATAATGGAGGCGCGGATATAGGGCTCCTCGATATGTTCAATCATCGTCAGGTCGGGTAATCCCGAGGGATTGTGAACCTCCTTCACCTCGCCCTGCTTGGTGTAGCACATATAGCTAACGTTAGGCACGGTGGTGATGACATCCATATCGAACTCACGGTCAAGACGCTCCTGGACAATCTCCATGTGGAGCAATCCGAGGAACCCGCAGCGGAAGCCGAAGCCCAGCGCCACCGACGACTCGGGGGTGAATGTCAGCGAAGCATCGTTGAGCTGTAGTTTCTCCAACGACGCACGCAGGTTCTCATAGTCCGTAGGATCAATGGGATAGACACCGGCGAACACCATCGGTTTCACCTCTTGGAACCCTTCGATGGCGGCATCACAGGGACGAGCCACATGCGTGATGGTATCACCCACCTTCACCTCCTTCGAGTTCTTGATACCGCTGATGATATAACCCACATCGCCCGTCCGCAACTCCTTACGGGGAATCATGTCCATTTTCAGCACACCGATCTCATCGGCATCGTACTCCATACCTGTATTAAAGAATTTCACGTGGTCGCCCGTACGGATCATACCGTTGGTAATCTTAAAATAGGCAATAATCCCACGGAAAGAGTTGAATACCGAGTCAAAAATCAAGGCTTGGAGGGGTGCATTCTCGTCACCTTCCGGGTGGGGGATGCGCTCTACAACAGCATTCAGGATATCCTCCACTCCCTCGCCCGTCTTTCCGGAAGCCCGGATGATGTCAGAACGGTCACACCCAATAAGGTCGATAATCTCGTCCTCCACCTCGTCGGGCATAGCCGAAGGCATATCTATTTTGTTGATAACGGGGATAATCTCGAGGTTATGGTCGATGGCCATATAAAGGTTGGAGATTGTCTGTGCCTGTACGCCCTGAGTGGCATCCACCACCAACAGGGCACCCTCACAGGCTGCGATAGAACGGCTTACCTCATAGGAGAAATCTACATGTCCTGGAGTGTCTATCAGATTCAGAATATATTTCTCACCCCTCGCCTCTGACCTCTCACCTCTGTATTCATACTCCATCTGAATCGCATGACTCTTGATTGTAATTCCACGCTCACGCTCCAGATCCATATCATCCAACATCTGACCTTCCGTAATCTGGATGGTCTTCGTAAACTCCAACAAACGGTCGGCCAAGGTTGATTTACCGTGGTCAATATGGGCGATGATACAGAAATTTCTTATATGGTCCATTTGTTTTATGCGTACTTTTATGTGCAAAGTTACAAAAAAAACATCGTATAACAGATATTTTTGCTTTTTTTTGTATCTTTGCAACCAAAAATAGCATTCATTATGAAAAAGTTTTGGATTATTTCCGCATTTGCACTGTTATTCGCCTCTTGTCAGGAGTCACTTGAAGACCGTTGTGCAAGAGAAGCGCAAGAATATACAAGAAAGAATTGTCCTATCCCGATGGATAGTAATACGACTTTAGACAGTCTGACCTTCGAGCGTAGCACCCACACGCTGCACTATCATTATAAACTGACGGGATTTGCCGATCAGGACAGCATTGTGAAGATGATCGATGCGGTGAATGTGCTGAAGAAAGAGTTGAAGAATACGACAACCCTGAAACTCTATAAAGACAACCACTATCGTTTCGCCTATACCTTCCGCTCAGAAAAGGATCCCGAAAAGATACTGATCGACGTGGTCTTTACCGACAAAGACTATTAAAAAAAAATCCCCGTCTGGCATCGGCGGGGATTCGTGTTTTATTCAGCTATTTCCTCAGGTTTCATGTTCGTGTAGACTGTCTGCACGTCATCGAAATCCTCAAGTTTCTCTACCATCTTGTCAATAGACTCACGCTGCTCAGGCGTCACATCCTTCAGGTCGTTGGGGATACGGGTGAACTCAGCACCCGTCACCTCAAAGCCGTTCTCCTCCAGATGCTTCTGGATAGCACCGAAACTGGTAGGATCGCCATAGATGGTGATGCTGTTCTCTTCCTCGTCCTCATCAAACTCATCGTCCACACCATAGTCAATCAGGTCGAGAATCATCTCGTCCATATCGAGACCGTCCTTCTTCTTGAAGGTGAACACAGCTTTGTGGTCGAAGAGGAACGACAGTGAGCCCTGAGTACCCAGGTTTCCATTGAACTTGTTGAATACAGAACGAACGTCGCCAACGGTACGGGTGGTGTTGTCTGTCAGTGTCTCCACAAAGATGGCGATACCGTGAGGACCATATCCCTCGTAGGTCACTTCCTTGTAGTCGCTCTGGTCCTTACCCATCGCGTTCTTGATGGCACGCTCGATGTTATCCTTCGGCATGTTCTCACGCTTCGCATTGGCAATGATAGCACGCAAAGCGGGGTTATTCTCCGGCTCCGGACCGCCTGCTTTCACGGCAATCGCGATCTGCTTACCGATCTTTGTAAATGTCTTGGCCATGTGGCCCCATCGCTTCAGCTTTGTAGCCTTACGATATTCAAATGCTCTTCCCATAAATTTACCTTATATATATTTATCTCAATTCTGCATTCAATTGTTTCTTCAGGTTGGCAATGAGTTTCTGCATGATGGCATCAATCTGTTTGTCACCCATAGTTTTCTCCTCATCCTGAAGGATGAAGTTCACGGCATACGACTTCTTGCCTGCAGGCAGCTTATCACCCTCGTAGACATCGAAGAGTTCCACCTTCTTCAGCAGTTTCTTCTCAGTCTGACGGGCAATCTGCTCAATCTGTGCAAATTCCACGCTATTATCCATCAACAGGGCAAGGTCACGACTTACTGCCGGGAACTTAGCTACCTCCGTGAAGAGTACCTCGTTCTTCTTTGTAGCCTTCATTAGCTGTGTCCAATTGAGTTCTGCATAATAGACAGGATTGTCAATACCAAACTGCTTCTGGAGTTTCTTGGTGATGATACCCATCTCAACGAGTTTCTTGCCACCACGATTCTCGATGGTGAGTCCTGCAGAGAACACATCATTCTCTGACTTCTTGCGCACCGTCATACCCGGTTTCAGTCCTATACGACGGAAGATATTCTCCACATACGCACTCAACTCATAGAAGGTGGAATCCTCATTCTGATGTGCCCAAGAGCCTTCAACGCGCTTACCTGTCACCCACAAGGCTGCATGATACTGCTCTTTATAAGCCTGCATCGGGTCTTCGTCATTCTGTTTCTCAGGCGAGAAGGTATATACATTACCAAATTCGAATAAGCGCAAGTTCTGACGCTTGCGGTTGGCATTATGCTGAATACTTTCCAGTCCACCATAGAGAAGTGTCTGGCGCATCACATTCAGGTCAGTAGAGAGCGGGTTCATGATCTTTACGGCCGTATTGCTCTCACCATAATAGGCGCCCTTGGTCAGCGAGTTGTTCAGAATCTCATTGAAACCCTCACCCACCAACTGCTCACTCACGAGGTTGGCCAGTTTATGCTTCTGATCTTCTTCACCCTTGATGACAAGCGAACTTTTCAGCTGAGTAGGAATCTCCACATTATTATATCCATAGATGCGCAGGATATCCTCCACCACATCGCAGGGACGTTGCACATCCACACGATAGGCAGGTATCTCGAGGGTCAATGCCTCAGGTGTCTCGTTGAGCACCTTCATCTCCAGGCTCTCACAGATGCCCTTGATCGTTTCTACCGGAATATCCTTACCTACAAGATTGTGCACATACTCATAGCTCAGTTCCACCACAGGATTCTTCATCGGCTCGGGATAGACATCGCAGATTTCCATCGACACCTTACCGCCAGCCAGTTCCTGACATAGGATGGCAGCCTGCTGCAAGGCATAAATCGTTCCATTGGGATCAACACCACGTTCGAAACGGAAACTGGCATCCGTACTCAATCCGTGGCGACGGGCAGACTTACGGATCCACGTAGGATGGAAGTAGGCACTCTCTAACACCACGTTTTTCGTGGTCTCGTATGTACCACTACCTTTACCTCCGAACACGCCGGCAATACACATCGGCTCTTCTGCATTACAGATGGCCAGATCTCGATCAGAGAGTTTGTGCTCTTCACCATCAAGGGTCTGGAACGGAGTACCCTCAGGCATCGTCTTCACCACAATTTGATGACCTTTCACCATATCTGCATCGAAGGTGTGCAGCGGCTGACCATAGGCCATCATCACATAATTGGTGACATCTACGATATTATTGATAGGACGCAAGCCGATGGTTGTCAGCTTGTTCTTCAACCAGTCTGGCGATTCCTTCACTTCACAATCCGTCACACTGACACAGGCATAGCGTTTGCAGGCCTCCTGATTCTCGATAGTCACATCGATAGGAAGATTATGGTTGTCCACCTTGAACTTTGTGCAGTCCGGACGATGCAGCGATGTCTCGTAACCATTCTGTTTCAACCAGGCATAGAGGTCACGGGCTACCCCCCAATGACTCAGGGCATCAGCACGATTGGCTGTGATATCAACCTCTATCAGCCAGTCGCTCTCCAGATGATAATACTCTGCGGCAGGGGTACCCACCACAGCATCCTCCGGCAGCACGATGATACCCTCATGGGATGTTCCAACGCCAATCTCGTCCTCAGCACAGATCATACCGTTGGACTCGACGCCACGCAGCTTTGACTTCTTAATGACAAACTCCTGGTCTCCATCATAGAGGACGCATCCGAGGTCAGCCACAATCACCTTCTGACCAGCAGCCACATTCGGCGCGCCACAGACGATTTGAGAGGGCTCACCTTTACCTAAGTCTACCGTTGTCACATGCAGATGGTCGCTGTTTGGATGAGCCTCACACGTCAACACCTTGCCCACGTAGAGTCCCTTCAGACCGCCCCGGATACTCTGTACTTCTTCTAATGCGTCGACTTCGAGACCAGTTGACGTAAGTGCATCACACACCTGCTGAGCCGTCAAGTCGAAATCAACGTATTCCTTCAACCATTTGTAGGAAATATTCATTATACCGATTCTTTAGTAATTACTTTCATTGAAATTTCAGGCTGCAAAATTACTAAAAAATCGGTATATACACAAATTTTTCCCAAGAAAACTACTCTATACAGTTCATTAAGAAATCTACAGCGCCATTGATTCCGAATTTTCGGACATCTATGGAGATGTCATAGTTGCGAGCATCAGTCCAGTCCTTACCCGTAAAAGACTTCGTATAAAGTTCGCGGCTATAGTCGTTGTCAACCACCATCGCTGCAGCATCACGCATATCCAAGCCATATTTTTCGGCTATCCTGCGTTTACGGCAATCCTCTGAAGAATGGATGAAAATCTTGAGTGCATTAGGATGTTCGGCAAAAATATGGAACCCACAACGTCCGACAATGACACACGACTCCTTGGCTGCAATCTTACGAATGGTCTCTGCCTGAGCATCAAAGAGTTCATGCGACGTCTGATCATGCTCCGTTCCATCATACTCTGCCTTGCTCATGTAGGTCTGATAGAAGTTTGTGAAGTCATCACGCCATAACGGATTCCTTGCCTCAATCTTCTCCATAGCCTCCTCAACCACTCGGTTCCGCTTCGCAACCTCGTTCAGGATCTGCTTATCAAGCAGCTTTACATTAAGCCTGCGAGCCAACTCCGCACCAATCTCATGTCCGCCTGTTCCGAACTGGCGGCTGATCGTAATAACGAATTTTTCCTCCCTGTTCATAGAGCGTAATATTTTAGTTAAACTGTATTCTTGTTGGCAAAGATACAAAAAAGATTTGGAATCACCAAATCTTTTTCAAATTATTTTTTCAAATAGGCGGCTGCCATCTCCGCACATCGTTCTCCGTCGACACCGGCTGAGACGATGCCACCGGCATAGCCAGCCCCCTCTCCACAAGGGAAAAGGCCTTGAATACGAACATGTTGCAACGTATCACGGTCTCTCACGACACGTACAGGACTACTGGTCCTTGTCTCAACAGCAATCAATGCTGCTTCGTTTGTGAGAAAACCATGGGCATGCCTTCCGAAAGTCTTGAAACCCTCCTGTAGTCGCTTCGAAATCATCTTTGGCAACCAGAAATGAAGCGGGCTTGATATCAGACCTGGGGCATAGGAGGACTTGGGCAGATCATAACTCAGGCGTCCATTCACGAAGTCTGCCATCCTCTGAGAAGGGGCCGTCTGCTTCATATTCCCCTGTTGCCAACATAACCGCTCAAGCTCTTCTTGAAACCGCATCACCTTCAAAGCGTCTTCTCCGCTGATATCCTCTGGACGAACCTCAACCACCATCCCGCTATTACTCCACTGGGTACCTCGGCTGGCTGGACTCATACCATTAACCACTATCTGTTCCTTATCCGTTGCAGCAGGTATGACAAAACCGCCTGGACACATACAGAAAGAATAGACACCTCTGCTATCGACTTGTGTCACCATCGAATACTCTGCAGCAGGCAGCCATTTACCTCTGCCGTTCTTGGAATGATATTGTATCTGGTCTATCAACTGCGAAGGATGTTCCAGTCTCACTCCAACGGCAATACCCTTAGCCTCCATTTCTATCTTTGCTTTAGCCAAATATCTGTAAACGTCTCTTGCAGAGTGACCTGTAGCAAGAATAACTGGACCGAAAAATTCTTTTGAGGAGTGCGGAGAGAGGGGTGAGGATTGAGAACAGTCTTCTGCTTCAACGCCAACCACGCGCGCTTCCTCTCCTGCTACCGGTATTCTCACTCCACGCTCCACGCTCCCCACTCCACGAATGATCAGCCTCGTCATCTTAGTCTGGAAATGTACTTCACCTCCACACCTTATGATTGTATTTCGAATGGATTCAATAACCTTCGGCAAACAGTCTGTTCCAATATGGGGATGGGCATCAGCAAGTATCGCCGTCGACGCACCATGCTGACAGAACACATTCAATATCTTATCCGTATCACCACGCTTCTTACTGCGTGTATAAAGTTTCCCGTCGGAATAGGCGCCTGCCCCACCCTCGCCAAAACAATAGTTGCTCTCTGGGTCAACCTTCTGTGTCTTAGTAATATTGGCTAAATCCTTCTTACGATCGTGTACATTCTTTCCTCTTTCAAGAACAATCGGTCTCAGCCCAAGTTCTATGAGCTTTAGCGCTGCAAACAGTCCTCCGGGCCCTGCCCCAACCACAATCACCTGTGGGCATCCCTCCACATTCGGGTATTCTGTCTTGACATATTCATCGTCATACGGTTGTTCATTCACATAAACGCGTACTTTGAGGTTCACAAATATCTGCCTTTGACGGGCATCAATGCTACGTTTTATGATTCGCACACCACTGATAGTTCTAACATCAAAACCAAACTCGTCAGCAAGCCAGCACTTCAGTCTATCCTCCTGAGCAGCCACTTCCGGCAATACCCGTATCTGATACTCGTTTGTCATACCTTTAATTAAAATTGTAATAGATTTTTCATTCCAATGATCTCAATCTCATGAGTTCTTTTACCCTACGACCAAGTTCTTCACCAACAACCTTTGCAGACTTATAGCTCCAATGAGAATCATCAAACAAAAACACATCCTTTTCCCCTTTTTCCAACATGGGTTTCAAATAGTATTTGCATAAGATGAGATTAGCTGTATTTCCAAGTATTTCTCTCACATCCTCATTGATGGTTTTTGGATGTGGATATGGATTATCTACAATATGATCCTGATATAGATCATACTTGTCAACAGGAATCATTAACAGGAAATCAATTCCCTTTTCATTTGCAAGATTCAGCATCAAATCAAATACCTCTTTTATTTTATGTTTGATGGGTTCCTCAACACTCATCTCTTCTAAATCCGCATAATAAAAATACAACTTACGAGGATCTTTACTATCAAAACAATCCTGATTAAGAGTGGCCGTATATACAGGACGACGAATACCTAAACGATAGATCACATAATCGCGAGCACGCAAAAAAGACCACTCGTTAGCATTGGACCCTTCATCAGTATCGTCTGTAGGAACCTCCAGATCTGATTTTTCAATCTTATCAACGCTGAAATCATCTATCCGGGCCAAGAAGTCACGTTCACCCACCTCCACAATCATCACATCAATGTTCGTCGAGTCAACAATTCCCCCATCAAGAATATTGTAAGCATACAGTATAGGATTATCGTACAAGTTCCGTTTAGTATTGGCAACAGTTAGACCTTCTGCAGCCATATAATTCTGATAGCCATCTACTCCAAGCTGAGAGAAAGAATCACCCACTGTTAAGACATTTACATGGATAGCCTTCAGTTCATCCGTCGTATTAACAGTAGTATATGCCATAACCTTCATCCCTCGTGACACAAAACTCTTTCCATATTCATCATCCATTTCGATTAAGGCTAGATGTCCCAAATCACCAGTTGCCTTGGGAACCACATAGAGTGACACATAAGTAATCAACCCTAATAGTATCACAAATACTGGCAAAACCGTATAGGAAAGTTTAATGAGGAATTTCTTCATGGTGTCAGAATTGGAAATATATAAAGGTTTCAACTTCTCCTGCGAACAAGAATAAAAGAGTGACAATCCCCGCATATATGAAATATCGGACAGCTGTATATTTGTATATCCCGTCGTTCGGTAATTGCAACGGGTGTTCACACTTTCGTGTCGTCCATTCAAGAACCAGCACGATTAAAATGAACAAAGGAATCCCTTTCTCAATAGGTAGGTTTGGTATAGAAAGAAGCGAAGTCGACAGGATACCTCTGTAAAAACAGAAGGCATCAGTCACACTGTCTGCATGGAAGATAACAAATCCGAGGGATACAAAGAAATAATTCAACACCATCTTCCCAAAATCCTTCAACTTAGGCAGGCCAAAATTATTAGGTCGTATCTTTTTGTTCTTGCCGAATGAACCAGATAACACCAAAGGCACATATAACATTGCATGATAAAGGCCAAATAGTCCGAATGTCCAATTTGCACCATGCCAAAGACCAATGAGGACAATGTTAATGGTTACCGCAAGAAGAACGCCCCAATTTGCGAGATGACGGAAGGCGATATTCAGAGGCATGAACACGTAATCTGTAATCCATGAAGTGAGTGAGAGATGCCAATGACGCCAAAACTCAGCAATATTCCGTGCTAACAACGGATGATTGAAATTGCGAGTGATGTTAAACCCAAGTATTTTCCCTACGCCAATGGCCATATTGGAATAACCATCAAAATCTGTATAGATTTGCATCGTATAGAGCAATGTCCATAAGAGGAGGGTTGACCCTGAGTGGTTGGCGTAATCTGCCCACACATAATCGGTCACCGAAGCCAGGTGATCAGCAATACATATTTTTGTGAACATTCCCCATAGTATTTGTCGGCAACCATCAACAGCTTGAGCATAATCTAACGAGTGGGACTTCCGTAGTTGGGGAAGAAATGTGGTCGGACGATCAATTGGGCCAGACAACAATGTCGGGAAAAAAGCGATATATGTAGCGAACTCAACAAAATCCTTACTGGGCTCTATGTGTTCTCTGTGAATCTCAATCATGTAGCTGATAAGCTTGAATGTAAAGAAGCTCACGCCTATCGGCAAGACGATATGAAGGGTTGTCCATGTTGCCTCCAAACCTATGGCACAGAGCAAATCTGCAATAGACTCAGCAAAGAAATTGAGATACTTGAAATATAACAGCAACCCAATACCTAGGCAAACACCCAACGTCGTCAAATGAGAAGCATTCTGATGATGCCGCTTATTCATCTCACTCTTCAGCCACAAGCCAAGAGTATAAAAAACGATCGTGGCCGCAAGGAGGAGGGGCACCATCATCCAGTCGGCCACGCCATAGAAAAAATAGCTTGATAGTAACAGCCACAAATTCTGAAAACGAGGGTGTTTCTTGCTGACTGGCAGGTAGTATATGGTAAATACCACGATGAAGAACAGCAAGAATCTGACAGAATTAACAACCATTACAGATCTTTATGATGACGTATTCAAATGCAAATGATTATGTGATTTATAGTTTTTCCATCATCGAGTCAACCATCTCGCCGACATTATTCCACTTCATAATCTCCAAGGAAGTGAATTTAATTTTAAATGCTTTTTCAATAGCTACGATAAGTTGGATGTGACTCAATGAGTCCCACTCCTCAATATCATCGGCACTGGTCTCGTCTGTCAGGTTACACTCATCAAGGTCCAACACATCCGTAAAAATCTCATTCAACTTCTCAAAAATCTCTTGTCTTTCCATAATTTCTATCTATTGTTTGTTTACTAATTCTATAAAACCTATCTCCGAATTCCAGAAATAGCATATCTTTCGATTCCCAAATGCCGGAGCTGCCACAGGTTTGAACAATGCTGTCCAGTCTTCCTGTATCAGTTGCTCATACTCACTGTCCACATCATCCACCTCATAACAGATATGATAAGGAGTAACACCGCGCTTGGCAAGCATTTTCTGCATGGTCTTATTATCTTCGTAGGGCTCTACCAACTCTAATCTCACCTCGTCAGGTTTGGTCAAAAAACAAATACGAGTTCTCTGAGTATCATCATCGACAATCTCTCCCATCTGATAGCCCAGTTTCTCAAAGGCTTTTGCAGTTGACCAAATGTCCCCCGTCAGATAACCTACATGATCGATTCTGTTCTTCATACTATCTTGGCATCAATATAACATTCTCTGGGCTGATATGACTCCACATCGAGTTCATACTGTGCAGTATCAGCACCTTCAACCTTCGTAAAGCCTAATCCCGTATAGTGGTTTTCCACCATTTTATTTTTAGGCGTGGGAAGATATTCACCTACAATCTTCCTATATCCGGCTGCCTTGGCTCGTTCTACCATCGTATTGAGCGTGAAGTTCTCCATACCTCTTTTGAGAACTCTGCAACTCATAAACCAGGTATCAACAAACAAGGTATCTGCATCCTGCTTCTTCATGATAATAACAGCAATGAGGCCATTGTCGCCGAACTTATCCTCGAGCGTAAAGCTCAGGTCGATGACATTAGAATCCGCTGCCAAAGCTGTAATATCTGCCTCTGTATAGCGGACAGTACGCAGGTTGAACTGGTTACTGCGTTGAGAGAGTTGAGCCACACGAGGAGTATTAAACTTGGTAAACCCACTGACCGTAGACACCATGTTCAGTGATTTCAGAAAATCGGCCTCGTTGGTGAAGGTCTTGGAGAGCGACACACGTTTGGCTTCTACTTGATACTGTTTGGTTCGGTCTTTGTCGGCATTACTGTAACTGGCCGTCTCGAAAAGGTTCAGTGAATAGAGATATTCCAAATATTCGCCAGGATCCTCAGGGAGTTCTGGTACAGTAATGCCCTTGATATTTTCACGGACGATATTCCGCTCGAATGGATTATCGTCAAGGAATACCATCGAATCAAATCCGATATTCAGGATACTCTGAATGGTACGAATGTTATCCACCTTCGTTTCCCAATTAGCTTGGAACACTGCGATATCTTCCAGTTTCAATACCATATCCGGGTGTTTCTCAAATGGTTCCTTGGCCGTTTCCTCATTATTCTTAGAAGCCACACAGATGATAATACCTCTCTGCTTGAGTTTCTTCACCCACATCTGAAATTCCGTGAAGGTCTTGCCAATACCCAGACCATGACCAAGCTGGATGCCTTCCAGTCCATCATCACCAATCACCCCACCCCATACCGTATTGTCAAGGTCAAGGATCAGACATTTCTTGAATTGCCCCCTGATGGCACAGACAATGTCCATCACCCTTGAAGCCACGTATGGGAGTGCGTCTACACTAAGAATCATCTCCGTGCTGACATACACATTCGGAGCAAACATGAAATCACGACCGAACTTATTCTGCAAACCGGCAATATCACATATAAAGAGGTTCGGATACTGCTGTGACAAGTTCATCAATTCATAGTTAAGCTTGCGCACCTGATACGATAAAGATGATGTCACCTTATTAGCATAACTGCCAAACACTGTATCTTCAATCTCCGGATAGTTGAAATAGATGATCTTTTTGTTGGCCAGTGTTGGGTTCTCACAAATGGAGGAAACAAACGACAATCGCTCGTCAGCGAGACCTACCTGCTGTTCCACAGACAGCAGACTGTGATGTTCTCCAAGTTTATGGGTAGACTGGAAAACAACGATGATATCTGCATCAAATTCATAAAGTTCGCTGGTAGGATCCATAAACTGACGTTCAACTTGATTGTACTCAGCTTCAAAAAGATGAATATGATAGCCACGCTCAACACCCATTCCTCTAATGGATGTAGCAAGGAACTGAGTCGCAGTATCCCCAACCAAAGAAATCTTAACTTCAGGAAATCCACCGAGGTCTTTTTTCAAATTCTTCTTTAGTTCTTTATATTGTATCATACGTATATGAGCAAATTAAAAGCGCTGCAAATATACTTATTTTTTATCAAATACCAATTACTTATACTATATTTTTTACTTAAATCATGTGATTTAAACAAAAACGACCACCCCAAAAGGAGTATTTTAGGGATTTACCACTCACAAATAGGGATATTCACTTGCTCATTAGGGAAATTATGCTTATCTTTGCAGCAGGGACACAGATCTGAGATACGTTCTTTCCGATTATCAATACCGTATTTACAAAAAAACGAGTTATTTCAATCGTCCGATGAGTCATTCCCGGCAAGTATGGACTTTCAGTATCTATAATTACTACACTGATAGGAACCATATGTATACAAAACGTCCAAATAGCTACAAGAACTATCAAGGTGCAGGGAATCCTCGAAAAAGTTATTCTCCACCAGCCAGACCTCTTGCTGGCAAAGAGATGAGAAAACAGCAAAGGATTAATCCTCATAGCAATTCAGGACGCAAGTAATTGATAATAAATCGCGAAAATTTTCGCGATTTATTTTGTTTTTTCCCCTAATTGCATTACCTTTGCACCGCCGTTGGAGGAGTCCCCCATTGTGAAGGGGTACCGGCGGTAAGATAAATTGCATAGGAATATGAAAGTAATGAAATTCGGCGGAACGTCCGTAGGTTCCGTGAAAAGCATTTTGAGCTTAAAAGAAATTGTGGAGGCAGAGGCTCGGACGCAACCTGTCATTGTAGTAGTTAGCGCACTCGACGGCATCACTGACAAACTGATTGCCACGTCGCAGATGGCCAAACAGGGCGACGAGCACTATCGCGAGGAATTCGATGCGATGGTAAAGCGCCACCACCAGATGATTGACACGATCATCACTGACGACAAAAAGCGCGTAGACTTATTTAATAATGTAGACCAGCTCTTCGACCAGTTGAAGAGCATCTTCTACGGTGTGTATCTGATTCACGACCTCTCGAAGAAAACGGAGGACACCATCGTGAGCTATGGCGAGCGCCTGAGTTCGCACATTGTGGCTGCAATGGTGAAGAACGGTATTCGCATGAACAGCCGTGACTTCATCCGTACGGAGAAGAAACAAGGCAAGCACGTGATTGATGCAGACCTGACCACTCAGTTAGTAAAGGATACCTTCAAGGACCTGAGCGAAAAAAACATCTATGTAGTGCCTGGTTTCATCGCCAGAGACCGCGATACCCACGAGACCACCAACCTGGGTCGTGGTGGCAGTGACTATACAGCTTCAATCATTGCAGCAGTACTCAACGCTGAAGTATTGGAAATATGGACTGACGTAGACGGTTTCATGACCGCCGATCCCAAGGTGATTAAGAGTGCCTATACCATCAACGAACTTTCGTATGTAGAGGCCATGGAGCTCTGCAACTTCGGAGCCAAGGTCATCTATCCCCCGACAATTTATCCTGTCTGCGTCAAGAATATACCTATTAAAGTTAAGAACACCTTCAATCCAGAACATCCGGGTACACTTATTAAGGAGAAGATTGAAGATGACAATAAGCCCATCAAAGGTATCTCAAGCATCAAGGGCACCTCACTGATTACGGTTACAGGTCTCTCGATGGTGGGTGTAATCGGCGTGAACCGCCGTATATTCACCACACTGGCCAACAAGGGCATTTCGGTGTTCATGGTGTCACAGGCATCTTCTGAGAACTCAACTTCTATTGGTGTACGCGATGAAGACGCAGAGGCTGCAGCAGAGGTTTTGAATGCAGAGTTCGCTAAGGAGATAGAGACGGGTGCCATGTTCCCCATGCAGGTAGAAAGTGGTCTGGCCACCATCGCCATCGTAGGTGAGAACATGAAACAGACACCTGGTATCGCTGGTAAACTGTTTGGAACACTTGGCCGCTCAGGTATCAGCGTGATTGCCTGTGCCCAAGGTGCTTCTGAGACCAACATCTCATTCGTTGTCGATGGACGATTCCTGCGTAAGTCACTCAATGTGCTCCACGACTCATTCTTCCTTTCAGAATACAAGGTACTCAACCTCTTCATCTGTGGTATCGGAACCGTGGGTGGCATGCTGCTTGAGCAGATACGTACCCAGCAACAGTTCTTAATGCAGTCAAGACGACTGAAACTGAACGTAGTTGGCATTAGCGACGTAGACAACTTCGTACTCGACCGTGACGGCATTGATCTCGACAATTATGAGAAGATCCTGCGTGCAGGATTCCCCGCCAATACGGAGCACATGCGCGACGAGATTGTGAAGATGAATATCTTCAACAGCGTCTTCGTAGACTGTACTGCCAGCCGTCAGATTGCCATGCTCTATCAGACCTTCTTAGAGCATAACATCTCTGTGGTGGCAGCTAACAAGATTGCCGCATCAAGCGATTATGACAGCTATCTGAAGTTAAAGCAGACAGCTCGCGACCGTGGTGTGTGGTTCCGCTATGAAACCAACGTTGGTGCAGGTCTGCCAATTATCGGCACCATCAACGACTTGTGCAACTCGGGTGATAAGATTCTAAAGATCGAGGCCATCCTCAGTGGTACTCTGAACTTCATCTTCAACGAGATTGCAGCCGATGTGCCCTTCTCTGAGACCGTTCGCCGTGCCAAGGAACAGCGTTACTCTGAGCCAGACCCACGTATAGACCTCTCTGGTACTGACGTCATCCGCAAGCTTGTCATCCTGACCCGTGAGGCAGGTTACAAGGTGGAACAGGATGATGTGGAGAAGCATCTGTTCGTACCCAATGACTACTTCGAAGGAAGCCTTGATGATTTCTGGAAGCGTCTGCCTGAGCTGGATGCCGATTTCGAAGCCCGTCGCAAGGTGTTGGAGGCAGAGAACAAACGTTGGCGCTTTGTGGCAACGATGGAGAACGGTAAGACCAATGTGGCTCTGAAGGAGGTTCCCTATGGACATCCCTTCTACGGACTTGAAGGCTCCAACAATATCGTACTGCTTACCACGGAACGCTATAAGGAATATCCGATGCTCATTCAGGGCTATGGTGCTGGTGCAGCCGTAACAGCAGCCGGTGTGTTCGCCAATATCATGTCGATTGCAAACATTTAACTTATGAAGCATATCATCATACTTGGTGATGGCATGGCAGATCTTCCCGTCGAGCGACTCGGTGGGAAGACCTTACTGCAATATGCCCATAAGCCCATGATGGACCAATTGGCACGTGAAGGCCGCTGTGGCAGGCTTATTACCGTGCCAGAGGGATTCCCTCCTGGCTCAGAAGTTGCCAATACAGCCATCCTTGGCTATGACTTGAACAAAGTTTATGAAGGCAGAGGTCCATTGGAGGCAGCATCGATTGGTTACGAGATGGATGACGACGACTTTGCCATCCGCTGCAATATCATCACTTTAGACGACGGCAAGATCATCACACATAACGGTGGTAACCTAGAGACCAAAGATGCTAGCATACTGATAGACTATCTGAACGAGACACTGGCCAAACCCATCAATGAACGAGAGGGCTGTGAGCGGGTAAAGTTCATCACTGGTATCCAATATCGTCATCTGCTGGTCATTAAAGGAGGCTCCAAACACATCGTCTGTGCCCCACCCCATGACCATCCTAACGAAGAATGGCGAGGACTACTTGTGAAGGCAGAGGAAAACGCTCCTGTGGAAGTTGGCCGGCTGACGGCTCAACAGACAGCCGACCTGATCAACGAGATGATTCTGAAATCTCAGGAATTATTGGCTCAACATCCATTCAATCAAGAGCGTGCCAAGCGTGGCGAGCGACAGGCCAATAGCATCTGGCCTTGGAGTGGCGGTTATCGTCCTTCGATGGAAACCCTCATGCAACAGTATCCTCAAGTGAAGTCTGGCACAGTCATCTCTGCCGTCGACCTCATCCGAGGCATCGGCCACTATGCAGGACTGAAGATTGTTGAGGTGGAAGGCGCCACAGGACTGGCCAATACCAACTATGAGGGTAAGGCCAGAGCAGCCATCGAAGCTTTGGAGCACGACGACTTTGTCTTTGTCCATGTAGAGGCTAGCGATGAGGCTGGTCATGACGGTGATCTTGATCTGAAGTTGAAGACCATCGAGTATCTCGACCAGCGACTCATCGCCTATATATATAATAAGGTGTCGACATGGAACGAACCTGTCTGCATCGCCGTACTCCCCGATCATCTGACTCCGGTAGAACAGCGCATCCACGTAGGACAACCTGTACCCTTCCTCATCTGGTATCGCGGTATGGATGCTGATAAGATACAACAGTATGATGAAGTCTCTTGTGTATCAGGCTCTTACGGTCTGCTAAAACTCGATGAATTCATGCAGACGCTCATGAGTATCCAATAATTATCCATTATCAATTGTCAATTATCAATTAAAATGAAATACTATAGCACGAATGGTAAGGCCCCCATCGCTGACCTTCACAAAGCTGTCGTCAAGGGTCTGGCAGAAGACAGAGGTTTATATATGCCTGAGAGCATCAAGCAACTGCCGAAGGAGTTCTTCGACACCATCGAGACCAAGACTTTCCAAGAAATAGCCTACACAGTAGCAGATGCCTTTTTCGGAGAGGACGTCGATGCAGAGTCACTCAGAAAGATTGTCTACGACACCCTGTCCTTCGACTGTCCAGTCGTGAAGGTTAAGGATCATATCTATTCCCTCGAACTCTTCCACGGTCCCACCCTTGCCTTCAAGGATGTAGGTGCCCGATTCATGGCCCGACTCCTCCAGTACTTTATCCGTCAGGAAAGTGGGAACGGTCAAGTGAACGTCCTTGTAGCCACCTCTGGCGACACAGGCTCTGCTGTAGCCAATGGGTTCCTCGGTGTAGACGGTATCCATGTCTATGTGCTATATCCGAAAGGAAAAGTCAGCCCCATCCAGGAATGTCAGTTCACGACCCTTGGCAAGAACATCACGGCCATCGAGGTTGATGGTGTCTTCGATGACTGCCAGGCACTCGTAAAAAATGCTTTCATGGATGCTGAACTCAATCAGCACATGAAGCTGACCTCCGCCAACTCCATCAACGTGGCCCGTTTCCTGCCCCAGGCATTCTACTACTTCAATGCCTATGCCAGGTTGAAGGCTCAAGGCAAGGCTGACAACCTCGTCATGTGCGTACCCTCAGGCAACTTCGGTAACATCTGCGCTGCCCTCTTCGGCCATGCCATGGGCCTGCCCGTCAGGCGTTTCGTAGCTGCCAACAACGCCAATGACATCTTCTACAACTATCTTCAGACAGGTAAGTACGAACCGAAGCCTTCGCGTCAGACCCTTGCCAATGCCATGGACGTGGGCGATCCCTCAAACTTCGCACGTATTATCAATCTCTACAGCGAAAACGGCAAACTCTCACCCGAAGATACTCACCGTCGCATCACCTCGCTTATCAGTGGTGCCACCTATAGCGATGACCAAATCCGAGAGACTATGCGTCAATGCTATAAAGAGACGGATTACATCCTCGATCCCCATGGAGCCTGCGGCTATCAGGCCCTTGTTGATGGTCTGAAGCCTGATGAAGTTGGCGTATTCTGCGAAACAGCCCATCCTGCCAAATTCAAGGAAAAGGTAGACGATATCCTCAGCATTGATGTCGACATCCCAGCTCGTCTCCGTGCCTTCATGCAGGGCCAGAAGCAGAGCACCCCCATGACAAAGGACTTCGCAGACTTCAAGCGCTACCTTCTCAAGCTGTAGTTATTTTATAATGTACAGCTTCAAAAGCATAACAATGTCAGCAATATTAACATGACCGTCCTCGTTTACGTCTGCAGCTTCTATATTATACTGATCTGAAGGGTATCCCATAATAGCATTTCTAATCTCCAAGACGTCATCCATATCAATAACGCGATTACCATTGGCATCTCCTCGCATGATTTCGGGAGCACCTAATAAGTTTAGCATTTCCAAAGCATAGCGCTCACCCATCAATCTGTATCCTGGCAGCGCAAAATGCATGCCATCTGACTGGGCTTCACATCCAGCAGAAGAAATGACGTGAGCGGTAGGAATGACTGATGGAACAGTAGCAATAACGTCATTGTGCCCTGCACATTGGCCCCCTTCAGAAGCACTAACCATTTCACCCACCAGCAAAGGTACATCAGCCGCATTCAATCCAAGATCGGTAAGCAGATTCTCATAGACGGTATTAACCAATTGAGGCCAGTCCTCTGTTTCCCTAACATAGTCAGCCTCTCCCTGATGCATCAATATGCCTTTAATCACACCGCTCTGCTGGGCTATCCGAGCCATCAGAACTAACCGGGTATAGGGATCATTGTCGTATGTGCCATTCATAATCCAGGCCCAATCAGCAGCAGATTCTGGCATAAAAGCCAGGATAGTGACTCCACCAACGGCTACATCTACCACACCAACTTTAATATTGTCAGGCAGGTTTGCCACCATGGTGCGACCGAAATAATCTGCCATTCCGATGCCCTTGCCCTCCCGTACAATGGGAGGATAGGCCGTATACCACGTCCCCATCTCTCTGCCTAACGAAGCGAAATTATCGCATGCCAGCATTTGGAAGCGCTCATCAACGTATTCCTCATCGACAGGCTCTGGCATAGCCGCCCCTTCCATATTCGATTGACCGAAGCATAGGAAAATATAGAAATTGGGATCGACTTCCGCCTTTATCTCCGAAACAGAAACGAACAAAAGTAATAGATAAAACAGAAAATGTTTCATATCAATTTAATCTATCGAGTGATAACGTATATTCTTGGAGAGATAGACAGAGTCAAGCCTGTCCATTTCCTGCTCCGACACAAAGAAGGGAGCAAGGGTACTGTCCTGGTGAACCATCTGGCGGATCAGGCCGTTATAGATGATCTCCGAACCATGGAAGCCATCATCAAAGTCATAGTTATGAACATTCATCTCCGTCACATCCGTGAAATCATATAGCGAACAGTTCTCATACTTGTCAAACACAGGAAGCAACATGTCGTACAGTCTTGCCATATAGCCATATTTCCCTGTTTCCTGCATCTGCTTGTAGACGAAAGGTGCAAAGGGTGGCAGAAAAGCAGCCACTTTGATATGGCGGGCGGCACACAGACTCAGGAAATCGTCAACAGCACAGAACAAGGTACTGTCAGCCCTGTCGCCATACTGGAATCGCTGATTCCCGTCACGTATACGTCCAAGCACATTCTCGAAATTGTAGTCCTCCTGAATTTCCGGTGCCACAATCATATCACCCTGATACCGTGAGCCGTCGGCAGCGAATCCATTATCATTACATATAGCATTAAGGCCAATATGATTTGAGGAAAAGACTTTCGAAAGACTGATTTTCCCCTTCATCAAGTCTAGATAGAAATTACACACAAGCTGTCCCAGCTTAGAAAGCCCCAGCTCAGGCTCGTCATAGACCGACGGAGAAAAGGGCTGATTATCATCCACATAAGCTCGATTGAACCACCATTGGTCAAGATTGACAAGAATGAGTTCCGGACTATTATGGAGTTTCTTCACAAACAAAGGCAATTCACAGGCATCCTGTATAGCACCACCTGCATTATAAAAAGTATAGTCTGGATTGACCACTGAGCGCTTCACCTGCATAATCCTGGAAGACCCCAGAGTCAACACCTGAGGACAATACACCTCATCTGTCATGTGAAACTTGTAAGCCTTGTCATAGTTACTGTATGCCAGTCCGAACAATTGGTCTTCTTGCAAAGGGTGGATATATGACGAAAACGAATTGAATTCTCCTGTCTTATACAGACACATACAGCTAAAGCCGAGGATAGCTGAGGCCAGCAAAAGGAACAATGCTATTTTTGCTCCGAAGTGGGCGATGTCGTGTCGTTCTTTCTTATTCATTTTTTCACCTTTTCCGTGTTAATCCGTGTCAATCCGTGGCTAGAATTGGAAATATATAAACTCCTGACTAACATTGCTAAACGAGAAATAGAAGATGGCAGATGTCAGTATCAGATAGACCGCCCAGCGGACAGCAGAGTATCGGAACAATCTGTTATCAGAGAATTGCAGTACATGCACCTTGTCACGTTGCAGATATTCTACGATAATGAGAATAAGGACAGCCACAATAGTATTGATACTACCGAGACGAGGATGGAAATCATCAAAAGCCGTCACAAACATACGAGAGATGAAGTCCCATGCCTGAGCAATATTCTCTGCCCGGAAAATGACCCAGCCGATAACAGCCAAACAGAATGTCACCACCACTCTGAAGATATCTTTAAGCGAAGGTATCCACCGGCCTGCAGCCAGAACATCCTTATCCTTGGTGTTGACATGAAGCAACTTGTAAAGCACGATCAGGGTTCCATGATACAGTCCCCAGCACACAAACGTCCAATTGGCACCATGCCACAAACCACTAACGCCAAACACGATGAAAGTATTGCGTATCACCTTCCACTGGGCACAACGGCTACCGCCAAGAGGAATATAAACATAATCGCGGAACCACGTCATCAGCGATATGTGCCACCGCCGCCAGAATTCTGGTATCGACCTTGACATATATGGATAATTGAAGTTGCTGAGCAACCTGATTCCAAACAGGCGCGAACACCCGATGGCAATATCACTATAGCCAGAGAAATCACAATAGATCTGGAAAGTGAAGAGAAGCGCCAGCCCCCAAAGATTGATGCCAGAAAAGTCGGCGTATGAGTCCCATAGCGGATTAAGATCCGCTGCGCAACAGTCTGCAATGACAACCTTCTTGAAGAATCCCCACAGCATCTGGCGACAACCGTCAACCGCCTGCACATAGTCGAAGTGACGGTCACGCTGGAACTGTGGCAACAGGTTTTTAGCCCGCTCTATGGGGCCTGCCACCAATTGCGGGAAGAAACTGATGAAGGCAAAGAACTCTACTATATTCTTCGTGACAGGTACATCTTTCCGATATACATCAATCGTGTAGCTGAGAGCCTGGAAGGTATAGAAACTGATACCAACCGGAAGGATCACATTCAGAGTCACCCAGTCCAACTGATAGTGGAACAGATTCCAAATAAGTCGGGCCAAACTGTCTGCAAAGAAATTGTAATACTTGAAGACGCCCAAGATGAGGAAATTCAGCACTAAGTTCAGCGTACACACCATCCGCTGCCTACTCTTACTACCCTCAAATTGCTCTATCAAAACACCACTATAGAAGCTGCAAAGCGATGTGAATGCGATAAGGAACAGGAAGCGCCAGTCCCACCAACCGTAAAAGACATAACTGGCTGCCACAATCAGCAGATTCTGCCATTCGCGTTTCTGGAAGACAAACCAATACAGCAAAAAAACAACTGGCAGGAACACCAGGAATTCTATCGAATTGAAGAGCATATTCTAACCGATCCGTATAGGATGTATCACACTATTTCTTTTTTTCAGCTGCAAAGGTACAACTTTTTGCCGACACTCGCAAATAAAACACCAATTAATGCAGTTGGTGTTTCTAAATCGCCTGGTCACTATTATAATAGTGTTTATAGTTCGTACAAATCGTCCAGTTGTATTTCTGCCTGAATGTCTCCCCAATATTCATTCCGAGTTGGCCCATCGGTAGTAACCATAATGGAATGAATTGCTTTTTTCGTGCCACAACTACATTCATTATATGATATATGCCTGATATTCAATTATATACGAAGATATTTATATACATAATAACTACATTATAACTACATATAACTACATTCAAACTACACAAAATGAGGCTTTATAGGCACTAAAGTCATGGAAAATGGTGATGAGCGAGGTGGAAAGGATAGAGGCGAGAGAGAAATTCTCGAGAGAATTTGAGAGAAAGGATAGGGTAAAGTTGGAGTTTAGTTAGGGCAAAGTCTGAAATTCTCGAGAGAATTTTGAAGAAAGGTATAGGGAGAGTCTATGAAAGGTACGAGGAAGATGAGGGTTTGGACGGTTTAAAAGGCATGAAAATAGTCAATTCAATGTAGTTCGCATGTAGTTATAATGTAGTTATATGTAGTTATAATGTAGTTTGAATGTAAATTACTTTGCATGTTATCTATCTGGTTATAAGTAAGATACGATAATATCAATGTAGTTATGTAGATGTATTTAAAAATTTGAACCAAAATATTTCAAGTTCTTTTGTTACATTGCACGCATAAGCGACTGCAAAGAATCAACCAACGCATCAATGAAAAAGTGGGTCAGAGAACCCCTGACCCACGCTTACATTTGTAGGAATAACTCGCTCCATCATTCTTTATAGAGGACAGCGATAGACGTAGTTCTTGCCGTTTGCCGTGTAGTACCAACATACGGTGAAGCCCGTACTGCTGTTGAGCTTGGCCAAATTGTTAAACGTACACTCCTTGCTGCCGCCTGCTGCCACAGAGGCTGATGCGCCAGAGAAACTCTGGTAGCTGACCAGATTGTGATTGCAATAGAGCTCACACTTCGTCAACAGGATAGCCTCGCTGCGCTCATTGTTCAGCGTGCAAGTAAGCGACGAGACGACCGAGTTCTCAATGACAAACTGGCTAACCGTACCCAACCCTGATGACGCTCTAACCAAGTCCACCATCTTTACCACGTCAGCAGCATCAATCTTATTGTCGCCATTAAGGTCTGCCAAGCCCTCATAGAAGCCTTCTGGATTCTTACCCATGACAAATCCCACAAGCGCATCCATATCATTCTGATCCACTACATCGTCGAGATTCAAGTCGCCCTCCACAAGCTCCCAGATATTTGCGAAATCTTTCCACACATTGGCTCCCTTATAGGCTGACAGGCTGCCTTTTGGAACCCAAACCACACAGTTATTCTTATCAACATTATTAAAGACATAAGAACCTTGCAAAGATGGAGGATTGCTATTGAGAGACACAATGGAGGTCAGGCCGCTGCAACCAGAGAAAGCAGAACCGCCGATGGAGGTCACACTGTTGCCGATGGTGACGGAGGTCAGTCCAGTGCAACCATAGAAAGCCTGGTCGCCGATGGAAGTCACACTGTTGGGGATAGTGACGGAGGTCAGGCCGCTGCAGTAAGAGAAAGCACAATAGCCGATGGATGCCACGCTGTTGGGGATGGTGACGGAGGTCAGACCGCTGCAACCAGAAAAAGCACCATAGCCGATGGATGTCACGCTGTTGGGGATGGTGACGGAGGTCAGGCCGCTGCAATTATAGAAAGCATAATCGTCGATAGATGCTACGCTGTTGGGGATAGCCGTATTTTTGCAGCCAGTTATTAAAGTATTCGACGATTTTTCTATGATAGCATTACAATTGTTACGAGAGTCATAATTGGAGTTTCCATTTTCAATCACTATTGAATTCAATCCGCTGCAACCAATAAAAGCCTTCTCGCCAATTGAGGTCACACTGTTGGGAATAAAGATGGAAGTCAGATCGCTGCAACCACCAAAAGCAGAACCTGCTATTCCCTTAGTGCCTTCTACAATACTTAGTTCACCAACAGGTTTATCACCCTTATATCCAAGCAACCAATTGTCAAGATACAATAGGCCATTGGCTTGATTATTGTACCACCCTGAGCCAGAAAATGCACCTTTGCCAATGGAGGTCACACTGTTGGGAATAGAAATGGAGGTTAGACTGCTGCAAGCACTGAAAGCGCCATTGCCAATGGAGGTCACACTTTTAGGAATTTTAATTGACACCAAACGCGTTTTGTAAAAAAGCCCTGGGGATATACAATCATCCTCTGTATAATACGAATAATCCATACCAGAGCGTGTTAATGACCTCGAAAAGACAACATCTGTAATCTCTAAATATGGGCTCCCTCCTCCAACAATATTTGCGTCGGTCAAATCTAAAGACACCAATTTCCCATTGGTAGACCCAACAAAATAGTGGTCTGATTTTTCTTTTATACCAACTCCAGCCATATCGCGAATTAGCCTAAAATCTGTACCGTTCAATTCGCCTGTTATTGTCAGTTCTACAATCTGATACTTCTCATCTTTTGAAATAAGATCAGGCAATGTTCCTGCCGTTGCAACATGAATCGTCCGTCTGGTTGGATCTTCAGAAGGGTCATCTGTGATGGTATTGAACAAATTCCAGCCGCCTGTCGACTGATAGGCAGAAATTGTACCTTCTGGCACAATCAGAGTGGCCGTGGAATAGGTGCTGAATACATTCTCGTCAAAAGCAAACGGATCCTCTATCCTTGAAGCTATGGTATTCAGACTTGTGCAGTTCCTGAATGCATTGATGGCAATTGACGTGAGACTGCTTGGAAAGACAATTGTCGAAAGATTCGTGCAGCCCTCAAAAGAAGAACCACCTATTGACTCGACGCCCTCTGTAAGATATGCCGATTTCAAACCCGTACAGTCCTCAAAAGCAGAACTGCCAATAGACTTCACACTACCTGGAATACTAAGGAACGTGATGCTCCGGCATTGATAGAAGGCAAAGTTCGGAATAGACTCTACTCCATCGGGAATATCAAGGCTGGTTACAACAGAATAATTCAAATAGAAATTCTTTGCGCTGGATAGCGGGCTGGAGTGCTCATTGCCGAATGTGACCTTGCACCAAGCTTTTAAGTCATTGATGTACACATTGATATTGCTACCACAGTCAATGAAGGCATACTCGCCGATGCTGGTAATACTGCTTGGAATAGACAAATACGTCATACCCTCACCCCCCTCAAAAGCCCACTCGCCAATGGCGGTTACAGGATAGGTCACACCATTATAGGTGACTTGGCTTGGAATTGACACACTGCCAGAATAAACGCCGTTGCCACTATAGGTAACGGAGACATGATCGCCCTCGATATTGTAATAGATGCCATTTTGCACAAAGTCATAGGCAAACATTGGCATGCTCATAAGCATGGCGAAAAGGAATGTTGCTAAACAATACTTCTTCATATTTATAATTGTCTTGAGTTAATATAAACGGAATATTTGTTCTATTTTTGTTCTCTCTCTTCGTCATTCTGTCATGGGACAGCGGTATACGAAGCTCTCGTCGTTGACCGTATAATGCCAACAGACGGTGAAGTCCGTGGTGCCGGCAGCATGCTTCGCGAGGTTATTGAAGGAGCACTCCTTGCTTCCACCTGCCGTCACATAACCGTCTGAGAAGTTTTTATAACTTACCAGATTTCCTTTACAGTACAGCTCACATCTCGTCAGTTGAATAGCTTCTTTACGCTTATTGTTCAGTGTACAAGTAAGTGATGCCACCACCAGATTGCCGTCAACATTGTCAAAGTCGAACTGCGAATCCATGCTCAACCCAGCATTATTCAATATATCAACAAGTGTCACCACATCAGCGGCATTCACATCATCATCGCCATTCAAATCAGCCAATCCTTCATAGAATCCTTCAGGTTTCTCCCCCATGATATGCGCCACCATCGCATTCTGGTCATTCCTATTCACCTTCTCATCAAGATTCACATCGCCATCGACGATCTCCTTGACATTCGTGAAATCCTCCCACACATCTGCTACTCTATAAGCTGCTACGCGACCCTTAGGAACCCAAAGTACACAGTTATCTTTATCAACATTATAAAATGTAAAATCAAAGCTACAAGTTGGTGGCGTATTATTGAGAGATAATATGGAGGTCAGACCACTGCAATAATAGAAAACATTATAACCTATGTATGTCACACTTTTGCCTATAATCACAGAGGAGAGTCCACTACAACCATTGAAAGCTTCACTGCCGATGGACGTTACGCTGCTTGGAATGGTTACAGAAGTCAGGCCTATGCAATTATAGAAAGCTTCACTGCCGATGGACGTCACGCTATTGCCGATGGTGACAGAGGTCAGGCCGCTACAATTTCGAAAAGCATAACTGCCGATGGATGTCACGCTGTTGGGAATGGTGACGGAGGACAGGCCTGTGCAATTAGAGAAAGCATAACTGCCGATGGACGTCACGCTATTGCCGATGGTGACAGAGGTCAGGCCGCTGCAACCAGAGAAAGCAGAACTGCCGATGGACGTCACGCTATTGCCGATGGTGACAGAGGTCAGGCCGCTGCAACCAGAGAAAGCAGAACTGCCGATGGATGTCACGTTGTTGGGGATGGTGATAGAGGACAGGCCTGTGCAATTAGAGAAAGCATAACTGCCGATGGACGTTATATCACTAGGAATGGTTAAATCTGTGATTTCCACCTCGTTTAAATATAAATGATAGGGAGTTGAAAAGCAAAAGGATGTGAAAGATATTCCACACCATGCACCCAAATCTGAAATATTCACGGATGTCAGGCCACTGCAATATTGGAAAGCACGCTCGCCGATAGAGGTCACACCGTTAGGGATGTTGATAGAGATCAGGCCGCTGCAATAATAGAAAGCATAATCACCGATGGATGTCACGCTGTTGCCGATGGTGACAGAGGTCAGGCCGCTGCAACCATAGAAAGCATAACTGCCGATGGATGTCACACTATTGGGGATAATTGTATTCTTACATCCAGCGATTAAAGTATTATTTGACGTTTCTATGATGGCATTACAATTATCACGTGAATCATATTTTTGATTTCCATCATCAACTATTATGGATGTCAGACCACTACATCTAGAAAAAGCATAATCTCCGATGGATGTCACGCTGTTGCCAATGATGACTGAGGACAAGCTACTGCAACCAGAGAACGCAGAACCGCCGATGGTTGTCACGCTGTTGGGGATGGTCACAGAGGTCAGAACGCTGCAACCAGAAAAAGCAGAACTGCCGATGGAATTCACGCTTAAGGGGAGCTTAATAAATATCAATTTACAGTCACTGAACATATAATCCGATATCGAATTATTCATTGTCTCAATTAGAGTCGGATATCGATTTGTTATTTTTGCATAATAGCCATCTCCTCCACTGACAATCATGGCATTCGAAATATCAAGTATTTTCAGATTTCCCGGAGTCATAATTTTAATAACATCATATGGTTCTTCATAATCATTATAGTGTTCTATAAAATAATTAATTCCTGACAGATCCCTTATGAATAGGATATCTGTACCATTAAGTTCTCCTGTCAAAGTTAATTCTTCTATTTGATATTTCTCGTCAGCAGAGATAAGGTTTGGCAATGTTCCAGCAGTTTCAACATGTATAGTGCGCCTGGTTGGGTCTTGAGAGGAATCGTCAGTAATATTGTCAAACAGGTTCCAACCATCTGTTGACTGATATGCTATCGTTGTGCCTTCTGGAACTGTAACAGTGGCAGTGGAATAGGTACAGAACACGTTATCTAAAAAAGTAAAAGGTTCCTGTATCCTAGAAACTATAGTATTCAAATTACCACAGTTCTTAAACGCATTAAGTGCTATAGACGAAAGAGTGCTTGGAAGAATAATTGTTGAAAGGTCTGAACAACCTTCGAATGAAGAGCCACCAATAGATACTATGCCCTCGGAAAGGTAAATCGATGTCAAACCTGTACAATCTTCAAAGGCAGAACTTCCTATGGATTTCACACTACCAGCTATACTTAGCGATGTGATGCTTTTACACTGATAGAAAGCAAAATTCGAAATTGACTCTACACCGTTGGGAATATAAAGGCTCTTGACCGCTTTATAAGTCTTATCACCATATCTTAAATAGAATTCCTTTGCGCTGGATAACGGACTAGAATGCTCATTGCCGAATTGGACTTTACACCAAGCCTTTATGTCTGGAATATACACATTGATGTTGCTGCCGCAATCAATAAACGCATATTCGCCGATGCTGGTGATGCTGCTTGGAATGGTTAAAGACGTCATGCCCTCACCTCCCTCAAAAGCCCACTCACCAATAGCAGTAACAGGATAGGTCACACCCCCATATGTGACTTGGCTAGGGATTGACACACTGCCAGAATAAACGCCATTACCACTATAGGTAACGGAGACGTGATCACCCTCGATATTGTAATAGATGCCATTTTGCACAAAGTCATAGGCAAACATCGGCATGCTCATAAGCAGGGTTAACAGGATAGTTACTATAAAACATTTCTTCATAATCGTATCTTTTTATTTGATCATCTTCTTTCCATTAACTATATAAGCGCCTTTAGGCAATGAGTTCCAAACTTCATCGAAGTCACGTTCTTTCAATGGCATAATAGATGCCTCCTGACTGGAAGTCATAGGCATGCATTGGCATGCTCACTAAAAAAGCAAGCATGCCAAATACATATCCCTAACTATAAAACTTTCTATTCATCTAACAAATCATTGTCTGATTCTCTTCTGTCCGTTGACGATATACACGCCCTTGGACAAGCTAGTCCAGATTTGGTCGAAATCACGTTGACTGGTACTGCCCACTTTCTGACCGTTTAATCCGTAGATGACGATTTCGTCATCACCATCTGTAGACATCAGGACCTTCTCGATACCCGTCGCATCATCGACAATGTTCAAGAATCTGTTCCATCCGGCAGTGGTCATGTAGGCAGCCCTGGTTCCAGAGGGCACCCTCAATATGGCTGTAGCATAGGTGCTGAACACATTGCTTTCTATGGCAAACGGATTCTGGATCTCCGATGTAATATCCACCAGATTCGGACATCTGTTAAAGGCGTTCATGTAGATAGTTGTCACTGTACTCGGGATCGTGATCGACGACAAACCAGAGCAACCCTCAAAGGCTGAGCCACCAATGGTTTCCAAACCTTCTGCCAATCCGACAGAGCTCAGACTCGTACAGTCCTCAAAGGCCGAACTACCAATGATCTTCACGCTGCTAGGAACAATGAGGTAAAGGATGCTCTTACACTGATAGAAGGAGAAGTTTGGAATAGACGTCACGCCATCGGGTATCCTGACGCCATTCATTTCCACATTGTTCACATAGAATGCCTTTGCACTGGACAGAGGACTGGAGTGCTCATTGCCAAGTGTGACATTACACCAAGCCTCAAGGCTTTCAATATTCACCATGATATTACTACCGCAGTCGATGAAGGCATACTCTCCGATAGAAGTGATGGTCTTGGGGATAGACAGATAGTTTATATCTTCTCTTCCTGCAAATGAGCGCTCTCCAAGAGACGTTACCTGATAGACCGTACCCTCATTATATACATGTTCAGGGATGAAGACATCCTTCAGATAGTATGCCGCAGACGTTACAGCTACCGTTGTGGGTGATGTCACTGTATAAGTGATACCATCTCTTGCAAACTGCGAATCGCTTGTTCCGTCAGTGATGTTTCTGAAATTATTCCATCCATAAGTGCTCTGATAGGCCGACTTTGTGCCTCTGGGAACGGTCAGGGTGGCAGTATCGTAAGTGCAGAACGCACTATAGTCGATGGCAAACAGCGTTCTGATCAATGAAGTAATGTCATTCAGATTGGTACACCTGTTGAAAGCATTGATCTGAATCTCCGTCACAGTACTCGGAATAGTGATGGCATACAAGCCCGTACATCCTTCGAATGAAGAACCGCCGATGGTTTCCAGACCTTCCTGCAGGCTGACCCAATTCAAGCCTGTGCAGTCCTCAAAGGCCGAACTGCCAATGGTCTGAACAGTACCAGGAATATTCAATGACGTGATCATTCGGCACTGGTAGAAAGCGAAGTTGGGGATAGACAGGACACCATAAGGGATAGCGAGGTCTGTTACCCTGTAGCCATTCAGATAGAATGTCTTTGCGCTTGACAATGGGCTGGAATGCTCGTTGCCAAATGTAACATTACACCAGGCGCCCAAGTCTGCAATGTTCACCTCAATATTGCTTCCGCAGTCAATGAACGCATACTCACCGATAGAAGTGATAGTGCTCGGGATAGACAGATAAGTGATGTCTGCTCTCCCTTGGAATGACCAGTCACCAAGAGCAGTTACCTGATAATATGTACCATTACTATAGACCGTTTCTGGTATAATAACTCGATGCAGATAGCTGGAAACAGACTTAACTGCTACCGTATTAGGAGAAGTCACGACATAGTTGATGCTATTCCTTGAAAACTCCGTACTACTAGGCGTGCCATCGTTAATCTTAACGAAGTTGTTCCACCCCTCAGTATTCCGATAAGCCGTTCTGGTACCACTGGGAACAGTCAAAGTAGCAGTATCGTAGGTGCAGAAGGCACTGTAATCGATGGGGAACGGCGCCATGATCAATGAAGTAATGTCATTCAGGTTGGTACACCTGTTGAAAGCATTGATCTGAATCTCAGACACAGTGCTTGGAAGAGTGATAGCAGCCAGGCCTGTACATCCTTCAAATGCAGAGCCGCCAATGGTTTGCAGACCCTCCGACAGGCTGACCCATGACAGATTCGTACAATCTTCAAAGGCTGAACTGCCAATTGTTCTCACTGTACCGGGTAAACTCACAGAGGTAATACACCTACACTGGTAGAAGGTAAAGTTTGAAACAGTCTCAACACCGTAAGGGATATAAAGATCCCGAACCCAAGAACCGTTCACATACAAATTGTCAGCACTGGACAAGGGGCTGGCATGTTCATTTCCTAATGTCGTATTACACCAGGCACTCATGTCTTCGATATTCACATCAATGTTATAACCACAGTCAATGAATGCGAATTCACCGATACTGGTGATGCTACTCGGAATATACAGATACGAGACGTTCTTTCCATCCTCAAAAGCATATGGGGCTATCGAGGTAACCCGATAGTAAGAGCCATTGTAATATACCTGCCTTGGTATAACGATTCTCCCACTGTAAGCATAATAACCTTTGGCGACAGCAACTTCATCACCTCCAATAAAACTGTAAAAAATGGTCTTGCCTTCCGAATTCGACTTCCAGAAATCGTAGGCATAAGCCTTTGCTCCAACCATACTCATGAGCACGGTGAGCAGAACTGTAAGTAGATTCTTTTTCATAATGTAGTTCATTTTATATAAATTAATTAATTGGTTTGTGAGTGCAAAATTAGATGATATTTTATGATGTTCCAAATTTTGAGATTCATAATCCACGAAATGGTCGGATTAATGTATGAACTTACACGGCGACATATATTTTACTTCATCCATTTCTTACCATTTACTATATATACCCCCTTTGACATACGACTCCAGAGATGGTTGAAATCTCGCTGGTATATGCGGTCTACCAACTGACCACTCATCGTATAGATTGTAATCTCCTGATCATTGTCGGCAAAGATTAGGATGTCCATCATTTCCGTCGTGCCGTCATCATGATTAATCTCGATGAAACCACGAGTGGAGTCTTCTGAGATATATGCCTCAAAAGGACGGACATCGCGAAGATTGCTGATAAAGTGACTACCTGCATCAAAGTTGCCAGAATACTTCACATAGCGGTTATTCACGTTCAGCGCATATACCGAAGATGATCTTACCACTGTTGCAAAAGCCGGCAAGAAGGTTCCACCGAACGAAGGCGTCTTGGGAACTTGCACATTCTCCGATGAGAACGTCACATCGCCAGCCAAGTTAAATTCACTTCGATATTTGCTACTATTCGGCATAGCGATGATGTAAGGTTCATTGGCCTGAATTGCCGATGCCCTATGGAAACTGTTACTTACGAAGTTCGCAAGCCAGAAAGGCTTCTGCGAGGAACCGCTGCTATAGGCTGCAAAAGGTATAATCTCGCCTTGTGTAAGATGCGCTATCTTCTGCACATCGAATGGTAGAGCCAGTGTTTCCCAGCCTTTACCATTGTCGCCAGTCTCCATACCATAATTATGGGTGTAAGAGATGCTTCTGGCCATGAAAGCCTGTGGACAATAGAACTGCCCTCCGTCATCAGACAGCACGATTGACGATGCCATACCATCCTCCACAATATTCTTTACTGAGGAAGGCGCATATGAAGCAGACTTCACATAAAGAAGGAAGTTCGAACCTATTGAGGCGTTACTGAAGGCGTTGCCAGGTAGCGACGTCTCCACATTCCATATCAGTGCGGCCATATTACTGCCATTAAAGGCATTATCAGCGATGCCCGTTACTTGATAGGTTAATCCATCATAATTGACAGAAGCGGGAATCTCCAAACTATTCACGCTATTATCCACAGACTTAACAATGACCGTCTTTGATGTTTTTGTTCCTTGATAGGTCGTTCCCTCTACGGTGAATACCACTTCGTCTTTCTCTGTCACTGTCAATATACCATTAACATATTTGAAATCATAGTTCTGTGCTTCGCCACCAGACACGGTGATGACATACTGACCAGGTGCACTACTATCTGTAGCCGTGGTGGAAGTTGTCGGCTTCCTATCCAAAACATCCTCCGTCTCATTGTTCTTAAATCCACTATAAGTTACTTCAAAGGTAGGATTGGCCTGTCCCTGTTCACGTGAGCAATCCTTCGCCGTCACAGTCAATGGAGCCTTGGTGATTGTCAGCGTGCCATTCACAAAGGTTACATTTCCATTTGTCACACTCCCCTTCTCAATCGTAATAGTGTATGTTCCAACAGGTGAAGTCTTTGTGGCATCGCAACTGATGGTTGGCGTACCATTCAAATCTGCTCCAGACGTTGTGTAACCAAACGAAGGGTTCTCCTCACCATACTCCCTTGTATAGTTATTAGCAGTTACAACTACACTCTGCCCACTATCATCCTCAACAATATTCAAAAACTGATTCCAACCAGCAGTAGACATATAGGCAGACCTCGTGCCGTAAGGTACAGTCAATGTGGCTGTATAATAGGTATTGAAGGTACTACCATCGATAGCAAACGGTGATCTAATCATAGACGTTATGTTATTCAGATTGGAACATCTTTGAAAAGCATTAATTAAAATCTCTGACACCGTACTCGGAATAGTGATTGTAGACAAGCCTGTACATCCTTCGAACGCCGACCCTCCTATAGACTCCAATCCTTCACTTAATGTCAAAGACGTGAGACCAGTACAGTCTTCGAATGTCGAGCTGCCGATAGACACCACACTTGAAGGAATGGTGAGAGACGAAATACACCTACACTGATAAAATGCATAGTTTGAAATAAAGGACACACCATTTGGTATCGTGAGATTACTGACCGCCACACCGTCCACATATAAGGCTTTTGCACTGGAGAGCGGACTAGAGTGCTCATTGCCCAACGTTACATTACACCAAGCACTCAGATTCTTGATGTTTACTTCAATATTGCTTCCACAGTCAATGAACGCATACTCTCCTATAGAAGTAATGGTGCTTGGAATAACCAAATAGGAGATATTGCTACGTCCTTCAAAAGAGTAATCAGCAAACGCCGTCACCTGATAAGTAGAGCCTTCATTACTGACCGATTCTGGGATATCGACACTTTTCAGATAGCTGTCAATAGACTTGACTGCTACCGTATTAGAGGAAGTCACTATATAGTTGACACCACTCTTGGAGAATTCATTACTACTTGCTCCATCAGTAATCCGACTAAAGTTCCTCCACCCTGCCGTATTTTGATATGCAGACTTTGTACCTTTGGGAACAGTCAATGTTGCCGTGTCATAGGTGCAGAAAGCACTGTAATCAATAGGGAACGGTGATCTTATTAGTGAGGTAATATCATTCAGATTGGTACACCTGTTAAATGCATTGATTGAAATCTCCGACACAGTACTCGGAATGGTTATTGAAGACAAGCCCGTACACCCCTCAAAGGCTGACCCTCCTATAGACTTCAATCCTTCACTTAATGTTACAGATGTGAGACCAGAACAGTCTTCAAATGTCGAGCTGCCTATATATACCACGCTTGATGGAATGGTCAGAGACGTGATACATCGACACTGATAGAAGGTAAAATTGCCAATGGATGAAACACCATCAGGAATGTCAATAGCGGTTGTCTCTATATCATGCACCAGGACCTTCCCTGCACTAGAGAGGGGGCTGGAATGTTCATTGCCCAATTCCATCTCGCACCATGACTCCGGATCAGCTATATTCACAGTTATATTGCTACCGCAATCGATGAACGCATATTCTCCTATAGATGTAACACTCCAAGGTATAGAAAGATAGGTAAGGTCGCTTCGGCCCTCAAAAGCCCCCACTCCAATGGATGTTACTTGGTAAGTTCTACCACCAATATTGACTTCGCTGAGGATATCGGCCGTTGTAGTCCTTGTAGACAGTCCTACTACCTCCAAAGTGCCATTACCTTTTATGTTGTAGTATAAACCTTTACTATCTGCGAGGTCATAAGCACTTGCTACCAACGGCAGCAAAAATGTTACGAGTATAAGCACTTTTTTCTTCATAATCGAATCATCTTTTGTTAAAAATGTTTCGTTGTTTAGACATCTAATAAACCGGCATGGGGTTATCTTCCTCTGTAGGGATGGTGCCCTGTTGAGTAGTGGTATCTACAGGAGTCTGTGTCTGGCTGGAGATACCCTTGCCGACTACAACATTACTCATATTCTCTGGCAAATCCTTTTGACAGGATGTTGTCAGCGTAAGTGCTGCTATGACTGTGAGTATGTATAAAATCTTCTTCATTGACTGATAGATTATATTTCATAGATAATGCCTGCATTGACACCAAAACCTTCGCCCCAAGCTTTGAGTTTGCTATCGCCCTGTTTGATAACCTCAAAGACCTGATCACCGCCAATTGAGAAATCGTACTGAGGAGTGATGTGAATGCTCAGATGCTTTACGACTTCATAACTGAAGCGGATGGCAGCAAAGGCAGACATCGGATTAGACTTTTTGAAATAGTCGCTGCTATTAGTAAAACCGCTGACAGCTTTGCCTGAGATCATATTAAAGGTCACACCTGCTTGAGGCGACACTTTGAACCCTCCAAAGCTAAAGTTGTAGCCAAGCCTTGTCCAGAACTTGCTACTCGAATAATCGTAGGCCTCCATAGGCGACGAAGCACCAGGCTGAGTAAGAGTTATATTTTCAACCTTATCCAGTCCAAAAACATAGCCTGCCTCGATATGGAAATTGCTATAGCTAGCTCCTAAATAAGCAGACGGTCCCATCACATTGATGGCATTGAAGCCAAGACCTGCATAGACATGGAATTCTGAATCAGAAACATTAGAAGCCATAGTCTGGCTGATAGGCTGCAAATCATGACGGACACTATTTTCTGATGCCTGATTGGAGGATGTCTCAGGTTGCAAACGAGGCTGCTCTTGCTCTACTTCCTTCTTCTGATCAACAACTATATCTTTTGTATCACCTGTCAGACGAAGAATATAAACACGGTTGCCTTCCAATCTCTCAATGTCGTAATCGCCAGTCATGATGCTGACGGGCAAATGACTATGAGGATACAGACGGAACATCTTGGTACCCTGGGTCATGTATATTCTCTTTTCAGTACCACGGCTGTCTATATCACCAATGATATTACCTTCAACACGGTCAATAGCATCAACCACCTGCACTTTTACCAAGGCACAAGTCACACCATTCAGGTCCTTACGCTGTTCGTTGCCAGGAATTATCTCTGTGGGCGAAAGAGCAAAGCTCTGAATCTTCAGTTCCTGAGAAACAGCAGCAATGGGCAGCATTGCGAGAATGGAAAAGCCGAGCGTGTTTGACCCCCGAGGGCAAAGCGATGTTGACCCCCGAAAACTTTTTTATTTTGACCCCTCTAAAGTCCTGACTGGTGGGGTCATTTTTATTTTACCCTGTTTACTTCTTGG
>Ga0247611_10000817_pt1 | contig 60009 bp, 43 predicted proteins | sample 177DNAGHGhighgp2_FD_192422 | JGI IMG/M metagenome (GOLD analysis project Ga0247611, IMG submission 192422) | Sheep rumen microbial communities from Palmerston North, Manawatu-Wanganui, New Zealand - 1770 DNA GHGhigh gp2 | ecosystem: Host-associated > Mammals > Digestive system > Stomach > Rumen... | reverse complement strand
TTCGATGCCATAGCCTTTGATATGCGGCGACGCTGCCGCCAACTGTTCCACCAGCGGGCGGGGCAGCGTCACACCATAGTCCTCCATGCCAGGGCCTAACTCCATCGTCAAGCGGAACAGCCTTTCGTGCTCCGTAAAACTCTTGTTGTAGCCCTGGTCGTAGTTGACCTGCGTCATGATGACAAAGAACGAGGCGAAAGCCAGGCTCAGGCCCAGCAGGTTCAGCAAGCTTGCCGACACAAACTTGCGGAACATGGATGTAAAGTTTCTAATGATAGTCTTCATACGATTATTACTATTTATTTCGGTTCTCGTTAGTTTCATTTCAGCACCAGCACCTCGTTGTCCTTGAACGCCTCATAGCCGCTGGTGACGACACGCTCGCCAGGCTCAAGGCCCTCGAGGATCTCATAGTGCTGAGGGTTCTGACGACCTACGCGGATATTGCGGCGATAGGCTTTGCTGCCATCAGACGAGAGTACGAAGATCCATTGTCCGCCTGTGGTCTGGAAGAAGGTACCACGAGGAATGATAATCGCCTGCTCTGGCTGGCCCAGTTCGAGGTCGATGTAATAGGTCTGACCTGTGCGGATGTTCTCTGGGCGCTCACCACGGAAGATGAAGTCGCAACGGAACTTGCCTTCACGAACCTCTGGGTAAACCTTACGAACCTGAAGTTGGTATTGTTTGTCGCCACGGGTGAAAGTGGCAGCAAGCCCTTGACGAACCCTGTCGATATAGTGCTCATCAATTTGCGCCTGCACCTTATAATCGCTGAGGTCGTTCAGTTGTCCGATCTTCTGTCCAGGGCTGATGCTCTGGCCCAGTTCCACATCGAGCAGACCCAGTTCGCCGTCGATGGCAGAGCGCACCTCGAGTTTGTCCTTGCGCTGACGAACCAGCACCACGTTTCGACGCATGTTCTGCAGGTTGTCCTCCATCTGGTCCATCTGCACGGTGCGATAGATGGAGTCCTGCTTCAGGCGCTTCGAGACCAGTGAACGCTTCTTGGCAGAGAGTTGGTAGTCCTCCTGCGACTTGATGTAATCCTCCTTGCTGATGAGTTTCTCCTGATAGAGGCGCTGGTTCTGTTCGTAGGTGCGCTGCTTGCGATGGGTGTCCATATCCAGTTGTGCCTGCTCCGTCTGGTTGTTCAGACGATCCTGCTGCATAGCCACCTGAGTGTTGCGAAGCAGGTTCTGCTTCTCTGCGAGTTCTGCCTCAGCGTTGAGGATCTGCAGGTCGAGGCCTGAATTGCTCAGGCGGACAATCACATCACCCTTCTTGACATGCGTGCCTTCCTCTACGACCTTCTCCATAACGATGCCCCCTTCCTCTGGCGAGATCTGCACCACCTGGATGGGCAGCACCTGTCCGTTGGTCCTTACATAGTCCTTGAACTCTGCCCGCCGCACCTCGCTGATGGTCAGTTCGTCCTTGCTCACTCTGAGCGTCGAGGCATGATGGCCGAAGATCACCCAAGTCAACAGCATCAGCAACAGGCATCCGCCTACTGCATACGGCCAGTACTTCATCAGCCGTTGTGTCTTTGTTCTTTCGATTACTCTGTCCATATCGTTTCTCCATTATAATATCTTACTAATTCGTGCTTTACCATCGCCATCAACTGGCACTGCAACAGCGTGGCTTTCGACTGCAGGAGTTGTGTCGAGGTGGTATGCAGGTCGATGGCCGTCGAGAGTCCTTCCTCAAACTGACGGCGCGACAGTTGGTAAGCCAGCGAGTCGGCCTCCACCTTATGCGTCATCTGCTCCGTCTGCTTCAGATAGGCCTGCCAGGCCTGCCAGGCCTCGCGACTCAGTTTCTGTAACTCCTGCTGCTTGTCCTCGTAAGCCTCACGGGCTATACGGTAGTTGTTCTTTGCACGACGGATGCTGGTGACCGTCTGCAGACGATTGAACAGGGGAATGCTCAGCGTGGCACCAATATACTCGCCCATGTTGTTCTTGAACTGGTCGCTGAACGAGGTGGCTGTCTGCGAGTGCAGGGTTTTGAAATAGGTGGTGTTCAGGCCCGCACTCAGAGAGAGAGCAGGTAACAGCGCGGCACGGGCCTGACGCCACTCGTAAAGTCTGGCTTGCATCGTGTGGTATTGTTGTTGCAGGGCTGGGTGCCAGCCGTTGGCACCGCTGGTTCCAGGCATTGGCACCGCTGGTTCCAGGCTTTGGCACTGTTGGTTCCAGGCATTGGCACCAACGGTTCCAAGCATTGGAACAGAAATTGAAACTATAGTGTCAAGTGACATGGACATCTGTCGTTTCAAGTCGAGCATGGCCGAAGCGCGCAGATTCTCCTGACGGGTCAGTTCGTAGGCCGCCTCAGCCTGCTGGGCTTCGATCTGTGCAAGGTCGGCAGCACTCTTGCGCCCCACCTCGACCAGCACCTGTGTCTGTCGCAACAGCAGGTCTGTCTCACGCTGTTTCTCCTCAGCCATCGCGACCGTCCCCTCGTAGTACAGGGCGTTGACCCAGGCCTGCAGGGTGGCGATGGCCGTCTGGTCCTGCTGCTCTCGCAGGGCATTGCGACCCATGAGCACACTCGCCTTGGCAGCCTTCAGGGCGTTCACTCGGCTGAAGCCGTCGAACACAGGCAGCGAGGCATACACGCTGTAGTCGTTATAGAAGGTGCTCACATCGGTATAGCCGTTGGTCTCAGGGTCGATGGCGCGTCCGAAGTTGTACTGGGCTCCGATGCCGGCATTCACTGAGGGCAGGAAGTTGCCGACGGCCCCCAGCCTCGTAGCCTCGTAGTTGTCGAGTTCCAAGGCAGCACGGCGAACCTGGGTGTTGTGCTCCACAGCGTACTGCATACACCGCTGGGCTGTCCATACGGTCTGCGCCTGAACTGTAGCAGCGAGTGCTGAGAGGCTGAGAATGATTAGTTTCTTCATATCGTTTTTTATGATTTCGTGATGCAAAGTTATGGTTTTTATTTCCATAGTACAAGCTTTAAAGGCCCTCTGGAGGCAGATTGTCTAATTTTTTTACACCTGTTTGTATGAGATTTAGACAGAAAGTCGTAACTTTGCAGACAAAAACGAACGATGAACAACTACGGAAGCATACTGATAGTCGACGACAACCCCTCGATCCTGACAGCCTTGCGCTACTGTCTGGACACCACTTTCGAGCGAATCATCACGCTGGACAAGCCTGACGACATCCTGAAGACGATGGCGCAGGAGACCATTGACATCGTGCTGCTCGACATGAACTTCACCCTCGGCGTGAACAGCGGACAGGAGGGACTGCTCTGGCTGCGCACCATCCGCAAGCACCACCCGCAGATGCCTGTGGTGCTGCTGACGGCCTACGCAGATGTATCGCTGGCTGTCAGAGGACTGAAGAGCGGTGCTGCCGACTTTATCGTGAAGCCGTGGGACAACGACGAACTGGTGCGCAAACTGAAGGATGTGCTCGACATGCAGGGTGAGATCGTCAGCCTCGACGAGGTAGAAGCAGAACATATCCGCCGCACCATCGACCACTGTCATGGTAATCTCTCGAAGGCCGCAGAACTGCTTGGTATCACTCGCCAGACTCTCTACAATAAGATGAAACGGTTGTGAATGTGCTTCTATATATAATAATAGGTTGTCTGGCGGTGGTCGGAGTCTTGTGGTTCTGGCGTCATCAGAGGTCGCTGAGGGTTCGTGCACACCTGATGCAGGAGGCCATCCGTAATCACGACTTCACGTTCCGCCTGCCTACCAACGGACTTTTGCCTGGCGAAAGAGCCATGCAGGAGACGCTGAACCAGTTGGGTGATACCATCCGCCAGCAGGTGAACCAGAACGAGGTGGAGTCGTGGGAAAGGCTCACCCGTGTGCTGACCCACGAGATCATGAACGCCACGGCCCCCATCGCCAGCATCAGCCAGTCGCTGCTCGGCCGTCCTGATGTCAAGGGTACACCTCTGGAAGAGGGCATCCATGCCATCTTCACCACCTCGCAGCATCTGAACACCTTTGTGGATTCCTATCGCAAACTGTCGCAGTTGCAACAGCCAGCACTGGAGAATGTCCTTCTTTCAACGCTCATCCATGATGTACAACAACTTTATTCTGATATGACATGGGATAGTGCCGTAGGTGATGACGTTATGGTCTATGCCGATCCCAATATGCTGCGACAGATACTCATCAATCTCGTGAAGAACGCCATCGAGGCAGGTGCCAGGCGCATCGGTATCCAGCATCATGGACCCGCCCCCCTGATCCTTGTCAGCAACGATGGTCAGCCCATCCCTGCCGAAGCCCGCAAGAGCATCTTCGTGCCCTTCTTCACCACCAAACGTACTGGCAGCGGCATCGGCCTCTCCCTCTCGCGCCGTATGATGATACAACAGGGAGGCAGTCTCAGTCTCTTAGACCAGCCCCAGAGCGGTTATCACACCACGTTCGCTTTGGAGTTTCAGAAACAGCAACGATGACGGTTTATGTGTTCGATCATACACTCGACGGACTGTTGACGGCAGTGTTCGACAGTTTCTTCCTGCACCAACAGCCTGAGTTCCTGTTGGCAGAGGGGGAGCAGTTGCCGTTGTTTGCCGATGAGCCCCACCATGTGCTGACGGACAGCGAGAAGGCTGAGCGTGTGTGGAAGGGACTGGAGAAGCATCTCTCCAAAGACGGGCTGCGGATGATTACCGTCAGTTGGCTCTCCGAGGAGCGGGCGCTGAACCAGCCGCTGTTTAATTTCATCTGTAAGGTGTTTCGCAGAGAACCCTTTGACTCCTATGAGCGCAATGCGAGCGACCCCGATGTGCTGGAGGTGAGGAACACCTGCCGACGGGTGCTCCACGAACAGTTGCGCATGAAACAGTTCATCCGTTTCCAGAAAGCCAAGGACGGTACTTACCTCGCTGTCGTCTCGCCAGACCATAACGTGCTGCCGCTGATCATCGATCATTTCCAGAACCGCTTCAACGACCAGCCGTGGCTCATCTACGATGCCAAGCGCCACTATGGATATTATTACGATGGCGCTGCCGCTCCCATCCATATCACTTTTGAGGATGAAGCAGCCGTGCCCTTCAATCTCAGCAACGGTAAACTTGATGCTGAGGTGCTGAGTGAGAACGACCAGATATTCCAGCAACTCTGGCGCACCTACTTCAAGGCCATCTGCATCAAGGAGCGCATGAATCCCAGGAAACAACTCAGCGACATGCCTCGCCGCTACTGGAAATACATGACAGAGTTAATGGCGCACTCTTTTTCTATCGTTTCAGCAGATTCAGCGGAGCCTGAGGTTTCAGGACGTTGTTGACCTTGACGGTGCCAGCCTTGACGGCAGCAGGCAGCGTGGCCTTGACATCCTGGGCAGAGGCAGCAACGAGGAACTGATATTCGCCCTCGGCAACCACCCATGCAGAGGCAGCCTCGTCGAACGAGGCGAGGTCGGCGGCCTTCACCTTCAGGGTGACGGTCTCGCTCTCGCCGGGTTTCAGGTTCTTCGTCTTGGCGAAGGCCTTGAGTTCCTTGGCGGGCTTGTTGGCGGCCTTCGAGTCGGGGGCAGCAACGTAGAGTTCCACAACCTCCTTACCCTCACGATCGCCTGTATTCTTGATGGTGACGGAGACCTCGTAGTCCTCACCCTTGTCAGCAACCTTGGCATCGCTATACTCGAAAGTGGTATAACTGAGGCCGAAGCCGAAGGGATAACTCACGGGCACGTCGAACGAGTCGAAATAACGATAGCCGACGTAGATATCCTCCTCGTAGTCGGTCCAGTCTACATTCTTCACATTGCCGCGCTCCACGGTGTTCATGAAGTCGAGTTTGGCCGTCTGGTCTACAGGGAAGTTCTTGGAGGAATAGACGTCGGTGAACTTCACGGGCCAGGTCATGGTGAACTTGCCCGAGGGCGACTGCTTACCACTGAGCACGTCGACGACGCTGTTGCCGCCCTCCTGTCCTGCCTGCCAGGCGCAGAGAATGGCATCGGGCTGCTCCTTCCAAGAGGCAGTCTCGATGACGCCGCCAATGTTCAGCAGCACCACCACCTTCTTGCCTGCCTTGTGATAAGCCTCACAAACCTGGTTCAGCAGGTTCCGCTCAGAGTCACTCAGGTTGAAGTCTGTCGATTTGCGGTCGAAGAACTCTCCCGAAATACGTCCGATGGTCAGCACGGCGATGTCGGCCTTGGCAGCCTGAGCCTCGAGTTCGGCTACAGTAAACTGCTTCTCGGCAGGCAGGCCAGCAGGCAGGAAGCGCATCATCATGGCCTTCTGCTTGTCGGTCTTCTCGATCTCGGCAATTTCGGCCTCACGGGCTTTATGGTAGTCAGCCCAGAACTGTTCGTATGCCTGCTTCAGATCGTCTGATACGGCATAGCCACCGTTCTTCATCCCGTCGAGCAGAGAGACCACATAGGCGTGGTTCACATTGCCCGATCCCGTACCGCCGGCAATGAACTCGTAGGAGGTATTGCCATAGAGCGCCACGTTCTTGACGGTCTCGGCGAAGGGGAGAGTCTGGTTGTTCTTCATCAGCACCATACCCTCGGCAGCAGACTGGCGGGTGACCTCGGCATGAGCCTTCAGGTCGGGCTTGTTCGAATACTGATACCCCTGATAGCGTGGACTCTTCTCGATGAGGTTGAGGATGCGGCTCACGTTGCGGTCGAGGTCGGCCTCAGCGAGTTTGCCGCTCTTCACGCCAGCCACGATCGAGTCGTACTGTGCCTTCTTTCCCGGCTGCAGCATGTCGTTGCCTGCCGTCATCTGCACAGCACCGTCCTTGCCCCCGAACCAGTCGGTCATCACTGTGCCCTCATAGCCCCACTCGTCGCGGAGGATGGTCTGCACGAGGTCCTTGCTCTCAGAGGTGTATATACCATTAATATAATTATAGGAGGTCATCACCGTCCAGGGCTTGCTCTCCTTGATGGCGATCTCGAAGCCCTTGAGGTAGATCTCACGGAGGGCGCGCTGGGAAATGCGGGCATCGTTGCCCATGCGGTTGGTCTCCTGGTTGTTGGCAGCAAAGTGCTTGATGCTCGTGCCCACGTCGTTCTTCTGCACACCGGTGATATAGGCACCGGCAGTCTTACCTGCCACCACGGGGTCCTCAGAGTAGTATTCGAAGTTACGGCCACAGAGGGGGTTGCGCATGATGTTCAGGGCAGGAGCCAGCAACACGTCGGCACCATACTCCTTCACCTCCTCGCCGATGGCCTGACCCACCTCTTCGATGAGTTGGGTGTTCCAGGTAGAGGCAAGCAGGGTGCCGATGGGGAAGTGGGTACAGTAATAGGTGGCAGAGTCACCCTCACGGGTTGCATCGATGCGGAGTCCGGCAGGACCGTCGGCCAGCACGATGGCGGGGATGCCGAGGGAGTCGAGTGGATAGGTAGTACCAGCGGCACCAGGCACGAGGTTCTTGGTGGCACCGATGACGGCCTCATCACCAGAGAATCCGGCCATACCTGTTCCGATGACGAAGTGGGCCTTGTCTTCGAGCGACATCCTGGCCATCACTTCCTCCTGATTGATCACTTTCTGGGCAGGGGCCTTGTCGGTTGTGCTACAGCCAGCCATCAAGACAGCCATCCCCAATAATGAAACGAGGTTCTTTTTCATAACTTTTCTATTTTTGTTTAAACACAGAGGCACAGAGATATAGAGTTATTCGATTCTTTGCGTTGTTGATGGTGCAAAGATAAACAATTTTGTGGATATTCTTTCCTTTTTCCTCATTTTTTATTAACTTTGCACACGAATTTAGTAACTTAAAAGCCTGAAAGAGATGAAAATCTTTGCGATAGGAATGAATTATGCAGCGCATAACCAGGAGTTGCATGGGACCCTGAAGCGCCCTGACGAGCCCGTGATCTTTACGAAGGCGGACTCGGCGATACTGAACCAGGGAAAGCCCTTCTTCGTGCCTGACCATCTGGGGCGCATCGACTACGAGACGGAGGTGGTGGTGCGCATCTGCCGACTGGGCAAGAACATCCCCCAGCGCTTTGCCCACCGCTATTACGACGCCCTGACGATAGGCATCGACTTCACAGCCCGCGACCTGCAGAAGAAAGCCTCTGAGGCAGGACAGCCCTGGACCATCTGCAAGGGATTCGACGGCTCTGCCGCCATCGGCGAGTGGGTTCCCAAGGAGAAACTGCTGACGGATCCTGAGGCGCCCTGCGAACAGTCTGGGCTACAGCGGCTGCACTTCCACCTCGACATCCAGACGGAGGAAGACCGACGGCAAGGGCGCGAGGGGAAGACGGTGCAGGAGGGCTGTACGTCGGACATGCTCTACACCGTCGATGAGATCATCGCCTACATCTCACAGTTCTTCACGCTGAAGACGGGCGACCTGCTCTATACCGGCACCCCTGCCGGCGTAGGGCCAGTACACATCGGCGACCGTCTGGAAGGGTGGCTCGAAGGACGACGGGTGCTCGCGTTCAATTGCAGGTAAAAAGGTGAAAGGGTGAAAAAGTGAAAAGGTGAAAATGTGAAATGTGAAAAGGAAATGATGAAGGTGGCGTTTGGTTTGTTCCGGCTGAAGCCTGAGGAACGGGTGCAGGCAGGGGTGGCGCTGGTAGTCATCGTGCTGCTGAACGTCCTGTTCATCTGGCGTCTCCATGAACTGTTCCTGCAGCCTGGCTTCGGACCCTATTGGAAGGTCTTTGAGCACGAGTTGCACCTGGCGGGCTATGATCCACTGACATATATGATGGTGACCGACTGGGATGTGATCTACGAGACCCATCGCCACCCGCTGTTAGCCTTCCTCGTCTGGCCACTCTGGCTGCTGAACCAGGGACTCACCTGGCTGCTGGGCGTCAACTGCGTGCAGTATGTCGTGGCCCTGCCTGTCATCGTCTGTTCCTTCTATTCCTATATCTTTCTCTACCGCATCCATCGCGAGGTGGTGGGACTGCGACGCGACGATGCGACGCTGATGACGATGTCCGCCTTCTCGATGGCTTATCTGCTCTTGTCTGTCATTGTGCCCGACCACTTTACAGTGTCGATGTTCCTCCTGCTGCTGACGCTCTATATCTCTGGCGTGTGCATCCAGAAGCGTCGTGAGTTCAAGTGGTGGCAGTCGGCCGTACTCTTCTGTTTCACAGCGGGCGTCACCCTGAGCAACGGCCTCAAGGTGTTCCTGTCTGGTCTTTTCGTGAACAGGAAGGATTTCTTCCGCCCGAAGTATCTGCTGTTAGCCGTCTTCCTGCCTGCTGCCGTGCTGTGGGCCACAGCCGTCTGGGAGCACCACACGTTCGTGGAGCCTCGCCAACAGGCCAGGGAAAAGGCAGAAAAGCGGAAAAGCGAGAATCTGAAAGAGCGTGTGGCACAGATGTCCCCCGACGAGCGGGCCCGCTACGAGGCCAGGAAGAACCGTCGTGAAGCCGTATTAAAACGTCAGGCAGCGAAGACTGGCAAGCCGATGGAGGATCATGGCTATCTGAAGTGGACAGACATCTCGACCTCCCGTTGGCAGACGGTGTACGAGAACCTCTTCGGCGAGTCTGTGCAGTTCCATCGTCAGCACTTTCTTGAGGACACGCTCGTTGGGCGCCCCGTCTTTGTGCCCTACCTGAATCTGTTCAGTTACTTCGTCGAGGCGATGGTGGTGCTTTTGGCGCTGTTGGGCGTATGGTTTGGCCGTCGGAGCCGTTTCCTCCGGCTCTGTCTGTCGTGCTTCGCTATAGACATGATGATCCATTTGGTATTAGGTTTCGGCATCAACGAGGTGTTTATCATGGCGCCCCACTTCCTGTTCGTGCTGCCCATCGCCACAGCCTATCTGCTGCGCGAGACCAGGCGCCATCCTTGTCCGCGTCTCGCCGTCACGGCCCTGACAGCCTATCTGTTCACCTACAACGGCTTCCTGCTCATCCTCTTCCTGTTGTCGCCCATCCGCGCCACACTCTAATAGCCCAGAGAGAACCTGTTCTGTCGTCATCGCCTAAACATGGCGGAAACGGCCTGTCCACTTGCTCAGGCGGCGGGCGAAGGACTGCCAGATATGTCGGAACTGGCCGTAGCGCAGGTTCAAACAGAGTTCTTCGAGCGAATTGAGTATCTTGATCCAAGGGTGGTTCCAGCCGTTGGCACGATAGAGTCGTTCCAGATAGGCTTTATTCTCTGCGACGGTCACGGGATGGACGAGGGGGAAGGTCAGTTCATGTCTCCCCATGGTGAACATCCGTCGGATGCGATGGGGCGTGGTCTTCAGTTCGGCTGAGAAATGGGTGGAGTCGCCTGTGAGGCCGATGTTATTGATCTGGTTCTTCTGTGGCATGATGGCGAGGGAGTCGTGGAGCAGCATGTCAGCCCAGTAGATGGTCTCGAAGTACTCCTTGCCGCTCTGGCTGTGATCCTGGAACATCTGGAGCATGTCGCTGCGCAGACGGCGCTCACGGGCTACAGCCTCTATCTTCCTCAACTTCTCTGGGTCTCGCATGAATCCGTATGTGGGGTCCCATCGCTGGGCTACCCTGCGCCACGAGGCCCAGCCCCAGATGCTGAAGGCAGAAGTGAAGAAATAACTGTCGTGACCACAGTCGGTCGTCTCCTCGTCGATATTGAAGCCTGCCACCATCGAGATGCGCTCGTCATTTTCATACCTGTCGAGCATCTCTTTACAGAAGGGGAAGAACGACTGAGCAGGCACCACATCGTCCTCAAGCACAATCACTTTCTCTGCCAGTGAGAACGCCCACTGGTGTGAACGGAAGCCAGAGGGGTCGCAACCCTCGTTATGGTCGAGATAGCGGCGATGCACCTCGCACTCCCAGTCGATATGCTCGTCGCTCACAATCTCACGACAGGCCTCGATGCCTGCCTTGTCACGCTCCCCACGGGGTCCGTCCTGATAGAGCAGAAGCATCGATGGTCGTGCCTGGCGCACGGCCTCGAACACCTGCCGGAAGGTGTCGCTGCGCGTGAAGAACAGCAGCAATACGGCGATGTCTGTCTTTGCCACAGGTCTCACAAATGCCTACTGATTGATAATCGAGTACAAAAGTACGAAATATTAGTGGAAAGAAGAGCGTAGAAAGCGGAAAGATGCACTATCGCTGTCATGATTTTAAAATAATTAACGCTTTGAGTATATCTCTTTCCCTTTCCTCTTTCCACTTTCCTCTTTTTTTATTACCTTTGCAGCCGATGACAAACGAAGAGTTGCGCGAACGGTACAATCCAGAGGGCTCGTTGCTGCGACGCCAGCAGACGAGGATGCTGGAGATTCTGCTGGAGGTAGACAGGATCTGCCAGAAGCATGATATCCGGTATTGGCTCAGCAGCGGCACGCTGATAGGCGCCCTGCGTCACGACGGCTTCATCCCCTGGGACGACGACCTCGATATCGAGATGATGCGAGAGGACTATCTCCGTCTGATGGAGGTGCTGCCCCAGGAACTGCCCGAGTGGCTCGCCCTGCAGAACGACGACACCGATCCCAACTACTTCTATTTCTACGCCAAGGTGCGCGACCGCCGTTCACGGATGCTCGAACAGAACGGCTACGACCGTCTGTGGAGGGAGCAGGGCATCTATATCGACATCTTCCCCATGGAGCCACACCCCATCTGGATGCAGAGGCTGTCGGAGAAGACCGTAGGCCACATGTATAAGATCTGGCGCACCAGCACGGACGATGCCAAGGCCATCAAACAAGTGCGTCGCATCTTCAACTTCAACAAGCGCATCGTCTTCCCCTGCTTCCGCTGTCTCCTGAGTATTCTCTCGCCCCTCACCTCTCCCCACTCACCTCTCAAGACCATCACTAGCGCCATGGGCATCCCCTTCCACAATCCCCGTTATGCCAAGGAGATCTTTCCGCTGACCACCCACACCTTCGAAGGTCATCGACTGCCAGTGCCCCACGATGCCGACGCCCATCTGCGCCACATCTTTGGCGACTATATGAAACTGCCTGATCTCAGTAAACTCGCGCCCCATGTCGGAAAACTTGAATTCTACGACTGAACCACTTCCCGTCTCGTCAGAGGTATCGCCCAGGAAGCCACGCCTCGGATGGCTCGATGCCCTCAGAGGGTTCACGATGCTGCTCGTGGTGACCAACCATGTAGCCCTGAAGTCGTTTGGCATGCAGATACGCTGGTCGGCAGCCCTCCAGTTCTTCCTGCTCTTCCGCATGCCGCTGTTCTTCTTCATCAGCGGATTCCTGGCTTATAAGGCGAGTCGCGTGTGGAATGCCCGTACGCTGGGAGAACTCACCCTGAAGAAGATGCGCGTGCAGATCATCCCTACCGTCGTGTTCTTCCTGCTCTTCCTGGCGATGGTTCCCACCACGCCCTTCCTCCACAACCTCGACGAGGCCCTCGCCTCCTCCATGAAGGCGGGCTACTGGTTCACGATCGTGCTGCTCTACATGCTCCTCACGTTCTACCTCTTCTCCTACGTCGAGAGCAAGATTTTTCGGGGGTACGAAGGTACGGGGGCGCGAGGGCGCGAGAATAGATCCAGCGCAGACACTCATGCAAAAGGTATTCTCGATCCCTCAGCCTCGAATGAGGCTGTCCCCCGTACCCCCGCACCTCCGATTCTAATCCTTCTCCTCTTCATCGTCTCCCTCTGCTTGTTCGAGACCTGCTACCTGCCACGTCATTTCTCCTGGGCGCTGGGATATAAGGGCCAACCCAACGAATTCCTCAACTACACCAGCCTGGTGGAGATGTTCCGTTACTTCCCCTTCTTCCTCTATGGTGCCCTCGTGCATCGCTACTGGGAGAGCGCCCAGCGGCTGATGGACTCCCGCTGGTTCTTCCCTGTGGTAGTCGTGCTGGCCCTCCTCACCACGCTCGAGGTGATCAAGTGGCACAACCTCCGACTGGAATGGGCTTCGCTGCCCCATACCCTCGCGATGTTCCTGTTGCTGACGATGGTGTTCATGTTCTTCAGGCACTACAGCGATTTCTTCTCCGACAAGACCGCCTTAGGGCGTGGCCTGCAGTTCATCGGCCGTCGCACGCTCGACATCTATCTGCTGCACTATTTCTTCCTGCCCAAACTCCCGATGGTGGGCGAGTTCTTCCGCCTGAACCGCCACAACTTCATCCTCGACACCACAGCCGCCCTGGCCGTCGCCCTCGTGGTGGTCGCCTTCTGCGTCATCACCTCCCAACTGCTGCGCGTCAGCCCCTTTTTGAAAAAATACCTCTTTGGAAGGTAGTTTTTTTGTTTATAGTTTAATGTTTATAGTTTATAGATGATTACTTCTATAGGTAAAAAAGGAGGGCGTGCACAGTATTCAACTAATTACTTCTATAGGCAAAAGGAGGGCGTGCACGGTATTCAACTATAAACTATAAACATTAAACTATAAACAAAAAACAAAAAAACTACGCTTTCTTCTTAATGAATGCTATCACCTCTTTCAGGATGACGACCCCTGCTATTCTCATCAGTCCATAATACAATAACATCGCCATCACAACCCTGCTGATGAGCAATATCCAGAGCCTTAAGTAATCATCTGTAAACCGTAAACTGTAAACTGTAAACTGATATGTAATGAGCCATGTCAGGCCCATGACAAAGGCAGCAGCGAGGGCGAAGGGCAGGATATCCTTCAGGAAGTCGGTGAGCCTGTAGCCCATCAGCCGCCTGACGAAGAAATGCCACACGAACATCCAGGCGATATTCAACAAGGTGTAGGCGACGACCATCACCATGATGCCTTGCCGCCAGAGACCCACCATCAGCGCTATCTGCAACACGCCCAGGGCGATGGTGCTCCACAGGTAGATATCACTCCGATGCTGGCTGATGACAGAGTCCGTCAGTAGTGTCGACAGGGGCATGAAGGCCCCACAGAGGCAGAGCAGGGGGAGCAGCGAGGCGGCGAAGGCCCACTTCTCTCCGATGGCCAGCATGATGAACTCGTGCGACACGATGGCGAGCCCAAACAACAGGGGAAAGGAGATGAAGGCCGTGAAGCGCACCATCTTCCGCAGCACCGCCAACTGCCGTTCACGCTCCTCGCGCAGCCCCACCAGCACCGTCTGGTCTACCTGCTTCAGCATGTTCCCCACCAGCAGGAAGCATTTCGAACTCCACTGATAGGCCTGATTGTAGTGGCCCGTGTTCGCCTCGCCATAGAAACGTCCCAGCAGCAGGTTCATGATGTTGGCATTCAGTTGCGTGAATATCGCCGACAGCATAATCCTGAAACTGAAAGGGAATAATCTTTTGAGAGGTGAGAGGTGAGAGGTGAGAGGTGAGAACGTGGGTCGCCAGGCGCTGAAGCACCACAGCAGCAGCGTGTTGACGGCGATATACATCAGATACTGCGTGGCCAGCGCCCAGTAGCCGAAGCCCATGGCGGCCATCGCGACACTCACCAGGCTCGACGTCAGCGTCGCCGTCATGCCGCACTTGGCGATCTGCTTGATCTGCATCTGCTTCGTGAGATAGGCCGACTGTGCCATGCCGAAACTGGAGAACACGAAGCCCAGGAACACGTAACGGCTCAGGGGGATGAGGGCAGGGTTGCCATAGAAACGGGCTATCAGCGGGGCAGCGAGGAAGAGCACGGCATAGATCAAGGCCCCTGCCACGACGTTGAACCAGAACACGGCATTGTAATCCTCATGCCTGGGCTCGCGCAGGTTGATGAGCCCCGTCTTGAAGCCACTCGACTGCAGTTCGTTCGCAATCACGGAGAATACCGCCAGCATCGCCGTCATGCCATAGTCCGAGGGGTCGAGGAGCCGTCCGAGGATGATGCCAAAGGCCAGCCCGAGCAACTGCTGCACGCCGTTGTTCATGCCGCCCCAGAAGAGACCCCTGGCTGTTTTATCCTTCAGTGATTCCATGTGGCTTGCGTCTGATGGACGATTTTATGACGCTGCAAAGTTACGTAAAAAGGTTGTAAAGTGCAACGGATTTTGGAAGATTAACGCATCCGGACGAAAATAAAAGCAAGTTTTGCACCACTTTCCTTGTTGTTCCAGTTTTTTTTCTTAACTTTGCACCAACTTCATTGAACAACGACGAGAAGATAACCATTAATATTCAAATAATTTGCAAGATGAGAAAGAAAATCGTATTTGGCATTATGGCACTATTGCTTTCAGGCAGTGGTGCAGCGACGAGCCTGGAGTCTCAACAGAAGTCCAAGAGCATCGTAATCCTCTATGAGAACGACGCCCACTGCGGCATCGACGGCTATACGAAGATAGCAGGCCTGCGCGACGCCATCAACCAGTCTGACACGGCCTACGCCGCTGCCGTCTGCTGTGGCGACTTCCTGCAGGGCAACACCACGGGCGCCATCTCCAAAGGACAGTACATCGCCGACATCCTGCGACTGATGGACTACCACGCCCTGACGCTTGGCAACCACGAGTTCGACTACGGCGTGCCCCGTATGCGCGCCCTGCTCGAGCAGACTGGCGCCCCCGTGGTCTGTGCCAACTTCTACGAGGCAGGAGAGCCAGAGCCCGTCTACGCCCCCTACGTCATCCGCCAATATGGCGACAAGAAGGTGGCCTACGTCGGAGCCGTCACCCCAGAGACGATGATCCTCGAGGGCTACTCGTTCTACGACACCAACGGCATCCTGCTCTACGACCTGAAGCCGAAGACGTTCTACCAACTCATCCAGCAGGCTGTCGACGACGCCCGCCAGGCAGGAGCCGACTATGTGGTGCTGCTCTCCCACGTCGGCGAGACGCCCCAGTCGATGGGCTTGTGTTCCCACCGCCTCGTCAACAACACCCGTGGCATCGACATCGTGCTCGACGGCCACTCGCATGAGATCGTCGAAGGCGTGAAGGTGAAGAACCTCGACGGCCGCGAGATCATCGTCACCCAGACGGGCACCCAGTTTGCCAACGTCGGCAAACTCGTCATCACCCCCGACGGGCGCTTCATCACCCAACTCATCAAGGGCACGGACATCACCAGCGAGAATGCCGCCGTCAGCGCTGCCGTCGACAGCATCCACCAGAAGGTGAAGGCCGTCACCTCGGAGGTGGTGGCCCACAGCGACTACCGGCTGGTGGTGAGCGACGAGAACGCCCAGTGGATCGTGCGCGGCCAGGAGACCAATGCGGGCGACCTCGTGGCCGACGCCTACCGTCACACCATGAAGGCCGACCTGGGCTTCGAGAACGGTGGCGGCATCCGCAACGACATCATGGCTGGCGACATCACCTACGGCCACATCATCGGCATGCTGCCCTACGACAACACGCTGCGCCGCATCTCCGTCCGAGCCTCACAACTCGTGTCGATGCTCACCCGCTGCACAGCCCTCGTGCCCGTGCTCGACGGCAACTTCCCCCAGTGCTCAGGCCTCCGCTTCACCATCCACAGCAAGAGCCACACCGTCAGCGACATCGAGATCCTGCAGGCCGACGGCACCTATGCGCCCATCGACATGCAGCGCACCTACAGCGTCGCCCTGACCAGTTACAACCACGACTCGGGCGGATTCTTCGACTGCTTCAAGCAGTGCCCCGTGCTCGAGGAGAGCAGCATCCGCTATTACGAGGCGCTGTCAGACTATCTCCGCACCGTGCTTGGCGGCAACCCTGGCGAGGCCTACGCCCAGCCGCAGGGGCGCATCCGCATCGTCGAAGACTGACGAGCGCGATCGGGCGAGGACGAAACGCCTGAACCCCCGCTCAGGCTATTATCGAACGTGAAGGGGGCCCGCAGCGATGGCTGCGAGCCCCCTCTCTTTGTTACAGGCAACTGACCGTGCCCAGTGCCGTCAGCGCTGCCGTGGCGGCAGCAATCACCATGCGGAGTATCACCTCCCAGATACTGTGCTTTCTCATGGCATCAGCCTCCTTTCTTAGCCGTTGCCGCCGGCAGGCTCAGCCTCCAGCAAGGTCAGACGACTGCAGCAAGACCGTCTGATAGAAAAAGTGGAAGACGCCAGGCAGTCGGGCACGACGACGACGGTCTATCGCAAGACGGGAGTCCTCATGCTGTAAAGTGCCAAAGTGCCATAGTGCCATTGCTGCAGTTTAAGTCCGAAACACCTCAAAAACGGCCTTAAGTGTTCCTTTTACACCTCTATATTTCGTCCACTCTTTTCAGGGTGGGCGAAATAGTTAAATGGCTGACAGCGAGCAAGATAGCCGAATCGGAACATTATATTCATCCACTTTTTATGCCTTTGCATTTGAAAAATGAAATAATTATTGTAATTTTGCATCGTCGAAGAGATACGACATAGTTCTAACTCGTAATAATAACATTTAACTAACAAAGTATGAAAAAAAGCAGGTATCTATGGCTGTTATTGGCACTGATGGTGTCGATGGCTACGAAGGCCCAGGGAATCTTGGGAACTGTGACAGACGATCTTGGGGAGCCCATCATCGGTGCTTCCATCGTCGAGAAGGGTAACCCTCAGAATGGAACCATCACCGACTTCGATGGTAAGTTCACGGTCAAGGTGGACGAGGGTACACCTATTATTATTAGTTACATTGGCTACACCTCGCAGGAGGTGAACGCCAGAAACGGCATGACCATCGTGCTGAAGGAAGACGCCCAGACGTTGCAGGACGTGGTCGTCATCGGTTATGGTGTTCAGAAGAAGAGCGTGGTGACCGCCGCCATCGCCAAGGTGTCGAGCGACGACCTCGACGGTACGGCTCCCGTCCGTATGGACAACGCCCTGAAAGGCCTCGCCGCTGGTGTGAACGTCACCTCATCGTCTGGTCAGCCTGGTGCCGCTGCCCGCATCCGCGTGCGTGGTATCGGTTCGGTGAACGACTCTAACCCGTTGTATATCGTCGACGGCATGCCCATCGAGGGTGGCCTCGACTACATCAACCCCAGCGACATCGAGAGTATCGAGGTGCTGAAGGACGCTGCCTCGGGCGCCATTTATGGTGCCCGTGCTGCCAACGGTGTGATCCTCGTGACCACGAAGAAGGGTAAGATGGGTAAGGTAACGGTGAACTACAACTTCTCGCAGGGCTGGCAGACAGCCTGGAAGCATCGCGACGTGCTCGACGCTACGGGCTATATGATCATGCAGAACGAGGGTCTGGTGAACGCCGGTCAGGCTCCGCGCTATGAGGATCCCTACAAGGTGACCACCAACACCGACTGGCAGGATCTGCTGTTCAACGACAACGCCCCCGTGCAGAACCATGAGTTGACGCTCAGCGGTGCCACGGAGAAGGTGAACTACTATTTCTCGCTGGGCTACTACGACCAGGAGGGTATCGTGGGTGGTAACTACGGCCACTCGAACTATAACCGTCTGACGCTGCGTGGCAACTTCAACTTCAACGTGTTCGACGCCACGAAGGAGCGCAACTGGCTGAACAAACTGGACGTGCAGGTGAACCTCTCTTACGCCCGTGTGAAGAGCACTGGCGTGGATCCCAACTCTCAGTGGGGTAACGAGATCGGCTCTGCCCTGGCTCTGCCGCCACTGATCGCTCCCTACGTCACGGGCGAGGAGGCTGAGAACCAGATCAAGGAATACAGCAAGAACTTCGCCGACGAGTATGTTCCCATGTATGGCGACAACGGACAGTTGTTGAACATCCCTGGTGCTGGCTTCAACGAGATGGCCAACCCGCTGATGTCGATGAAACTGCCCATCGGCCAGAACTGGAGCCACAAGTTCGTGAGCAACTTCTCTGCCACACTCGGTATCTGGGACGGTCTGAAATTCCGCACCAGTTACAGCACCGACATGTCGTTCTGGGGCAACCAGAGCCACGCTGTGCCTTACTGGATCTCGCCCACCAAGCATCGCAACTACTCTTCGGCCTCGATGGAGAGCGACCGTGGTACTGTCTGGCAGATTGAAAATGTGCTGATGTACGACAAGACCTTCGACAAGCACACGGTGAACGTGGTGCTCGGACAGAGTGCCTTCGAGAACTCGGGCTGGACGCTGGGCGCCTCGCGCAACAACCTGAAGGACTACAGCAAGCCCTGGGTGAACGCTGCTACCGGTCTGGCTTCCGACGGTGACCGTGACGGTTGGGGTGGCCCTGGCGTGAAGCACACCATGAGTTCGCTCTTCGCCCGTCTGAGTTACAACTACGATGAGCGCTATATGGTACAGGCTACAGTCCGTCGCGACGGTTCCAGCCGCTTCGGTACAAACAATAAATATGGTACCTTCCCCTCTGTATCTGTAGGTTGGAACGTGATGAACGAGAAGTTCATGAAGAGCACCAACGACTGGCTGAACAACCTGAAGGTACGCTTCAGTTGGGGTAAGAACGGTAACGACAATATCGGTGACTTCCGCTACACTGTGCTGACACAGGGCGGTAACAACTACGGCTTCGGCATGGCTGGAGGCGAGAAGGAAGTGAACAGTTCGAAGGCCAACGGCCTCTCTAACCCCGACCTGAAGTGGGAGGAGAGTGAGCAGACCGATATCGGCGTGGACTTCGGTTTCCTGAACAACAAACTCACCTTCACCGTCGACTGGTTCAAGAAGAAGACCAACGGCATGCTGAAGGATATGAACATCCCGTCGTACGTGGGCGAGTCGAAGCCTATCGGCAACGTGGGCGACATGGAGAACACGGGCGTTGAGTTCGAACTCGGCTATAAGTTCAACATCAGCGACGCCAAGTTCCAGATCAAGGCCAACGCCTCTTACCTGAAGAACAAACTGGTGAAACTCGGCAACGCTGCCGGCTTCGATACCTATGACAATGTGTCGAACCTCGGAAACATCTCACGCGCTGAGGCTGGCGAGCCCTTCCCCTACTTCTGGGGCTACAAGACCGCTGGTATCTTCCAGAACTGGGACGAGGTGAATGCCTATACCCACGACGGCCAACTGATCCAGCCTAACGCCCGTCCTGGCTTCGTACGCTTCGTGGATGTCAACGGCGACGGTGCCATCGACGACAGCGACCGCACGAAGATCGGTAAGGGCACACCCGACTGGACCTTCGGCTTCACCTTCAACGCTGCCTGGAAAGGCTTCGACTTCATGATGTTCTGGCAGGGTACTGCCGGCAACGATATCTTCGACGCTACCCGTCGTCTCGACCTGCCCGCCATCAACCTGCCCAGTTGGTTCCTCGGACGATGGACGGGCGAGGGTACCTCCAACAAGTATCCTATCTACATCCAGGGCGACGCCACCAACTGGCAGGCATCCGACCTCTATATCCACGACGGCAGTTACTTCCGCCTGAAGAACATCGAACTGGGATACACCATCCCCGAGTTCATCACGAGGAAGGCATTCATCAGCCGCCTGCGCCTCTATGTGGCTGCAGAGAACCTGGTGACCTTCACCAAGTACTGGGGCTTCGATCCTGAAATCTCATCTTCGGCCACCTCTTGCGGCGTTGACTTCGGTGTTTATCCTCAGCCACGTGTACTGCGCGTAGGTGCTAACCTCACTTTCTAAAAGGTGAAAAAGTGAAAAAGTGAAATATAATGTAATCATGAAAGTTATGAAAGCAAACAAGATATTATTGGGAATGTTCGCAGCCCTGGCCATGACCGGCTGTAAGGACTCATTCCTGGAGGTGACCAGTCCTACCGACACCTTCATCGATGAATACTATACCACCAAGACTTCCCTCGACGAGGCTCTGGTGGCCGCCTACGCACCTCTGCACTGGTACGACTATGGCTCTACCTATCAGTACAATGCCCTGAACTTCATCTCTGAGTTCATGAGCGACGATATGTATCCCAACGGTTCGAGCAACACCGACCAGCCGATGCTGCAGTTGATGTTCAACTACAGTTGCACGCCTGTGGTCTGCCTGACGGGTATATGGAGCGACAGTTTCTCGGGTGTGAAGCGCTCTAACGACGTGCTGACCTACTGCGACTGGGTGGAGAAGGCTGGCAACATCACGGCTGCCCAGCGTGCCGACTATGAGGCTCAGGCCCGTCTGCTCCGCGTGTTCTACTACCTCCAACTCTGGAAGTTCTATGGCAACATCCCCTGCTACTTCGAGAACCTCGCTGCCCCCTATATCTCTGAGCAGTTGACGGCCGACGAGGTGTATGCCAAGGTGATTGAGGAACTGGAGTCTGTCATCGCCACAGGCGCCCTGAAGGACGACTATCCCGCTGAGGAGAAAGGTCACGTGACGAAGCCTCTGGCCTATATGATCTATGCTGAGATGGTGATGATCCAGAACGACAGCAGCCGTTATGGCAAAGCCCTCTCTTACATGAAGGAACTCATCAGCAGCGGAAAATACCAACTGACTCCCAACTACAAGGATATCTGGGACGAGAGTGGTGAGTGGAATGCTGAGTCGATCTGGGAGATCAACTACTTCGACGACAACTCTGTACGTGGTTGGAATAACCAACTTGCTGCTGGTGGTGCCGTGTTCCCACGTCTCCATGGTCCCCGTTCGTTCAAGGCCAATGCTGGCGATCCCTACGAGGATGTGGATGCTGGCTGGGGCTTCAGCGCCATTCCTCTGCACTCTGTGGCCAGTTTCGAAGAGGGTGACATCCGCAAGGAGTTCTCTGCATTCGATATGTTTGCCCATGGCACCACCGACGATCCGGGTTGGATGAACACAGGCTACTGCCTCTATAAGTATATGTGCCGCAAGGGCAACAACAAGGACCAGAAGGCTGATGCCGACCTCGGCTTCAACAACAACCTCCGCGTCTATCGTTATTCTGAGGTGCTGCTCAATGCTGCTGAACTGCTGGTGAAGACTGGCGGTAGTGTCAGCGACGCTGCAAATTATGTGAATGAGGTTCGCGCCCGTGCCGGTCTGCCCGCCGTGAATGGTGTTGATGAGGACGTGATCCTCAACGAGCGCCGTCATGAGTTCATGGGCGAGGGCAAGCGTTACTTCGACCTCGTACGCACCGGCAAGGCTGCCTCTGTACTGACTCCTGCCAACGACTCCGGCCACTTCCGCACAAAGGCCTGGTCAGAGGATGTACGCTATCTGCCTATCCCACAGGACAACATCGACGCTGCCCAGGGAACGCTCAAGCAGAATGGCAATTATTAAAGACAATGGATTACACGAATTTAACGAATTATAGTTATGATAACAAAGATATATAAATTATTCCGCGCAGGTCTTGTATGCTGCTGTGCTACAGCAGCCCTGACTGCCTGCTCGCCGGAAAAGTTCGATGGTCCGAATCAGGGTGGCATCCCCTCCATCTCGAACGTGGACATCAACACGATTGTGGATCAGACAGTGAACCAGGCTACCTTTACCGTGGCCAACATGCCGGCACAGACCTATGCCATCTGGAAGGTGAACGGCGAAACGTATTCTACACTGAATCCCATGAACTGGGCCAACAACAAGGCCGGTACCTACGACGTGGAACTGCGCCTGGGCAATCGCAACGGTTTCAGCCAGGGCAGCATCACCAAGCAGTTTACCTTTGAGAACTCTCAGATAGACTTCACACCTTACTACAGCCGCATCGCCCGCACCTGGCGCATCAACTATGCAGAACAGGGACACATGGGTTGTGGCGAGCCTGGTACCGACGGTAGCAACTGGTGGAGTGCAGCCCCTGGCGACAAGGCCGACTGGGGTGTGTATGACGACCGCATCACCTTCACTGCCGATGGCAACTATGCCTACGATCCAGGAGAGGGAGGCACCGTCTATATGAATACTGGCTGCACCTACTACGATGAGTACAACACCAAAGACGGTAATGACTACATGGCACCCGTCGAGCCTCAGGCATCACTCTTCCGCTTCGATGTAGACGGCGACAAGATCGTGCTGATTCTTGATGATGAGACACTCTTCCCCTATATCTCCAGCGATTCACAGTTCATGGAACCCGTCTTCACCGTCGTCAAGTTGACCAACTCTGAGATGGTACTGCTCTATGAGGGCGAAGGCATCACCTGGCGCTTCATGCTCACCAGCAAGGAAGACGACGCCCCCAAGGCCTTCAAGGGCTATAAGTTCGACAGCGACGGCAATATGCTGCGCGATGCCACCTGGGAACTCTCCCGCTACTATGCCCACGGCGACGGCTGGGAAGGCTACAACGCCGATGATATCACTTACACCAACGAGGGCAACAAGAAGTTTGTGGTATCGCTGCCTCACGAGTCTAACCAGCGCTGGCAGGCACAGTTCCAGTTGCAGAACCTCACTGGCGTTTCCACTCAGGCTGGCAAGAACTACGACTTCTCCATCAAACTGAAGGCTAATCAGGACCTGAACAGCGCCACTGTGAAACTCACTGACGCTACTGACGATACGAATTTCTACTTCGACGAGGTCATTCCTCTGGAGGCAGAGACAGAATATCTGCTCGTGAAGAGCAATATGGAAGGTAAGGATATTGCCAAGATGCACCTGGTATTCGACTTCGGCGGCTGTCAGGCCGGTACTGAGGTAGAGATTACCGACATGGTGCTGAAGGATCATGCCTTCGACGATGGCGCAGGCCAGCCTGAGGAAGAAGGCGGCCAAGGCGGAGAAGAGGGCGGCAACGACAAGTTCGACTGGAACTACGACGCTGCTTCCAACCTCTGGAAGGCCGTTGACGAGGGTTCTGCCTTCAATGCCACAGGTTACTACTTCGCTGCTGGCGACGACTGGCATGCCATCGACTTCACGGAGGCAGCACATGCTGGCGACGCCTGGACTATCACACTGCCCGCCGACCTCGGCAAGAACCAGTGGCAGGGACAGTTCCACATCGACACCAAACTGACGGCCTCGGCTGAGAAGAAGTACAACTTCTATATGATCATGGAGTCTGACGCAGATCTGCCTCAGGTGACCTTCAAACTCACCGATGCCGGCGACAGCAACTTCTTCATCGAGGAGCGCAACGACGTGGCTGCAGGCGAACCGTTCATCCTGAAGCGTGAAGGCGTGACCCTGAAGGAGGGTACTGACGCAGAGGCCATCCGCCTGTTCTTCGACTTCGGAGGCTGTCCTGGTGGTGCTAACGTGAAGATCAGCAAGATCTACTTCGAGGAGGCCAACGGCTCTGCAGAGCCCGCCCCGCTGAACTACGACGATGACGCCAACATGTGGAAGGCCGTTGACGCAGGAGCCTTTGAACTCGGCTACTACTTCGCTGCTGGCGACGACTGGCACGGCATCGACTTCACAGAGGCCACACACAATGGCAACACCTACGAACTCACACTGCCCGCCGACCTCGGCAAGAACCAGTGGCAGGGACAGTTCCACATCGACACCAAACTGACGGCCTCGGCTCAAAAGACCTATAGTTTCCAGTTTGAGATGGAGGTGGATCAGGATTGTCCGCAGGTCACCATGAAACTGACGGATGCCGGCGACACGAACTTCTTCATCGAAGAGCGTAACGACGTCGAGGCAGACGGTCCCCAGACATTCACATGGTACGACCTGGTTCTGAAGGAAGGTACCGATGCATCAGCCATCCGCCTGTTCTTCGACTTCGGAGGCTGTCCTGGCGGTACCAACGTGAAGATCAGTAAGATTGTACTTAAGGAGAATTAAAAAGTGAAAAGATTCATGCTAAATAGTGTTCTACTCTCTCTCGCCGTAGCCCTATTGGGCTGCGGAGGGAGCGAGGACGATCCCCAGCCAGCCGCAGCCAGCCTGACCATCTCGCCAGAGACCGTCAACGTGCCGGCAGAAGGTGGCACCTACCTTGTCAATGTCACGACGACAGGCCAGGAGTGGGGCGTGGCCATGGGAGGCGAGAACTTCTTCACGGTCAAGACTCAGAATACGGCAGACCAGGCGGGTACAATCACCATCACGGTTCCTGCTAATCCTGTGGCAGAGGCCCGCACTGGTTCTGTCACCGTCATGTCGGGCAGCGCCCGTAAATACCTGACCGTCAACCAGGCTGCCGCTGAACAGGCTGCCTACAACGCACCAGAGGGATATCAACTGGTGTGGCACGACGAGTTCAACGAGGGAACGGAACTGAATCCTGCCGACTGGACACACGAGGTGCAGGGCAGCGGCTGGGTGAACCACGAACTGCAGAACTACGTGAACCATACGACGCCGAAGGGCCGTTACGTCACAGAGATTATGGACGGCAGTCTGCTCATCCACTGTTTCAAGGAGGAGGGCAAGGTCTACTCCGGCCGTGTCTATGCCAAGGTAAAAGAGGGTTGGACCTACGGCTATATCGAGGCCAGCATCAAACTGCCGAAGGGCAAGGGTACATGGCCCGCCTTCTGGATGATGCCCGTGAACTTCCGCTCGTGGCCTGCCGACGGTGAGATTGATATCATGGAGGAGGTGGGCTACCATCCTGACTATGTATCGTCGAGCCTGCATGCCAACGCCCATGTACACTCCAACGGCACACAGGTGACCCACGAGATGTACTGCAAGGGCGCAGAGGGTGAGTTCCACACCTATGCCATCGAGTGGACGGCTCAGAACATCACCACCTTCGTCGACGGCAAGAAGCAACTCTCCTACGACAACCGTGGCTTAGGCCGCGACGACTGGCCCTATAACGATCCCTTCTATGTCATCTTCAACCTCGCATGGGGTGGAGACTGGGGTGGATCGCAGGGCGTAGACGAGAACGCGCTGCCGGCTACGATGGAAGTGGACTACGTCCGCGTCTTCCAGAAGAAGTAGTTAACATAACAACAAAACAAGTTGTTTTGTATCGTTAAAGCCTATCTCTTTGATGCATACAAAGGCCTTGTACAAGCACAAAACAACTTGTTTTGTATTCAGAGTAAATAATGTAAAGACCATCAAGGATTATTCCCGCTGCATGAAACAGCAGATACTCATACTCTTACTGCTTACTGCTACGGCCAGCCCAGCGCTGTCGCAGCAATACAGGCAACTGACCGACGTGCCGACGATCTATATCGAGACAGAGGATCGCCGCGCGATCACGAGTAAGGAGGCGTATATCTACTGCTCGATGGTCTATGTCGACGGCGACGAGGTGACCCGCTACGACAGCACGCAGATCCGCGGACGAGGCAACTCGACGTGGTGGAGTTCAGACAAGAAAGCCTACCGGCTGAAGTTCGCTCACAAGCAGCGACTCCTGGGTGAGGGCTTTGCGAATGCCAAGAGTTGGACCCTGCTGGCCAATCACGGCGACAAGACGATGATCCGCAATGCCCTGACCTACGACCTCGGACGCTTGCTGGGCATGAAGTTCTGCCCTGCGGCCAAATTCGTCGACCTCTACCTGAACGGCCAGTATCGCGGCACTTACCAGATCAGCGACCAGGTGCAGGTACACAAGAAGCGTATCGACATCGACGAGGAGAACGGCTGGTTCCTCGAAGTGGTCAACGAGAACTCCAGGGAGGAGCCCCTCATCACCACTACCCGCTACGGCATCATGTACAATATCAAGAACCCCGAAGGCGAGTTCCTGACCGTCGGCAAGCGCGTCGACATCGGCCAGTGGCTGCAACGCTTCGAGGAGGCGGTGGCGTCGGATGACTTCACAGACCCTGAGCGAGGCTATCGCGCCTACGTCGATGAGGAGGACCTGATCAACTGGTATGTGGGTATAGAGATCACTGGCAATATCGACGCGCTCTACAGCATCTATATGTATAAGGACGGCGATGACGACAAGATGCACTTCGGCCCGCTCTGGGATCTCGACCTCGGCTATGACAACAGTTCGGAGAAGAGTCTGCTCAGGCAGATGGAGGCCTATCTCGGGCTGTGGAACCGGCCCTTCGAGAAGATCATGCAGCGGCTGTGGCAGGACCCGTGGTTTGCCCAGGCCTGTAACGACCGCCTCGGCGAACTCGTCGACAACGGCCTGCAGCAGTATCTGCTCGACCATATCGACAGCCTGCGCACCGCCATCTGGCAGACGCAGACGGAGAACTTCAGCAAGTGGCGCATTGAGCAGCCTGTGTATGACTGGGCGAAGAAGGCTTACTATAGCAACTACGACCGCTACATCACAGACCTGAAGGACTTTGTCAAGATACACATCCCCTATCTGCAGGAAGCCTTCGCCAAGCGAATGCCGACAGGCATCGACGCGCCTGAGGAAATTGTCAATCGTCAATCAGTCAACCGTAAATACTTCGACCTTAACGGTCGTCATATCCCTCAACCAACACATCAAGGCATCTATATTCAAAACCATCAAAAGAGGATCAAACAATGAAAAAACTATTCTCCATGATCTTAACCGGCCTCCTGCTGGTCGCCTGTTCACAGAAAGGTGGACAGACACGGCCGGCAGGCTTTGTCACCATCCAGGGTCACGACCTCATCCAGCCTAATGGTGAGAAACTCTTCATCCAGGGCACGAACCTCGGCAACTGGCTCAATCCCGAAGGCTATATGTTCGGCTTCGGCCGCACCAACTCCGCCTGGATGATCGACCTGCTGTTCAAGGAGGCCGTGGGACCCGACTTCACGGCGGAGTTCTGGCAGCAGTTCAAAGACAACTATGTCACGAAGGCCGATATCGACTTCATCGCCCAGCAGGGCGCCAACACCATCCGGCTGCCTTTCAACTACAAACTCTTCACGGACGAAGACTATATGGGACAGACAGGCAAGAAGGACGGTTACGAGCGCATCGACTCCGTGGTCAGTTGGTGCAAGGCCAACGGCCTGTACCTCATCCTCGACATGCACGACTGCCCTGGCGGACAGACGGGCGATAACATCGACGACGGACACGGCTACCCCTGGCTCTTCGAGAGCGAGACCTCGCAGCAACTCTTCTGCGACATCTGGCAGGAGATAGCCGATCGCTATCAGCAGGAGACCACCATCCTGGGCTACGAACTGATGAACGAGCCCATCGCCCACTACTTTGAGAACCGCGACTCGCTCTACCGGTTGCTGCAGCCGCTCTACAAGCGGTGTGTGAAGGCCATCCGTGAGGTCGACCAGAACCATATCATCCTCTTAGGAGGTGCCCACTGGAACAGTTTCTTCTGGATGCTCGACGATGCCTCCTACGACGACAAACTGATGTACACCTGCCACCGCTATGGCGGTCCTGCCACCAAGGAGGCCATCACCCACTACATCAACTTCCGCGACTCCATCAACCGTCCGATGTACATGGGTGAGTTCGGCCACAACACCGACGAGTGGCAGCGCGACTTCGTCAGGGTGCTCAAGGAGGTTAACATCGGCTACACTTTCTGGCCTTATAAGAAGGTAGACGGCTCCTGCATGATGGGCATCCAGCGCCCCGAGGGTTGGGACAGCATCGTCGTGAAGTATTCCGAGACCAGCCGCAACACCTATCAGGAGTGGCGCGAAGCCCGTCCTGACCAGGCCACGTTCCGCCGCCTGCTCCAAGCGTTTGCCGACAACTGCCGCTTCGACCGTTGCCAGCCCCAGACAGACTACATCCAGACAATGGGGATGATGAAAAAGTGAAAGGGTAAAAAGGTGAAAAATAAAACATAAACGAATATGAAAATGAAGAATTACATCATGAAGGGAAAAGGATTGGTGATAAGTATTTCACTTTTTCACCTTTTCACCTTTTCACCTTTAAGAGCTCAGACGCCTGTCTATCTCGATGAGTCGAAACCTATTGAGCAGCGTATCGACGATGCCCTGAGCCGCATGACGCTCGACGAGAAGATCGCCGTGATTCACGCACAATCGAAATTCTCCTCGCCTGGTGTGAAGCGCCTCGGATTCCCTGACCTCTGGACAGACGACGGTCCTCATGGCGTGCGTCCTGACGTGCTCTGGGATGAGTGGGTACAGGCTGGACAGACCAATGACTCGTGTGTGGCCTTCCCTGCCCTCACCTGTCTGGCTGCCACGTGGAATCCCGCTATGGCCCGTCTCTATGGCGAGAGCCTGGGCGAGGAGGCCCTCTACAGGAACAAGAGTGTGATGCTGGGTCCTGGCGTGAACATCTACCGCACCCCGTTAGGAGGCCGCAACTTCGAGTATATGGGCGAGGATCCGTGGCTGGCCTCGCGCATGGTAGTACCTTATATTAAAGGTCTGCAGTCGAAGGGTGTGGCGGCCTGTGTGAAGCACTATGCCCTGAACAACGACGAGGAATACCGTCATCAGGTGAATGTCATCATCAGCGACCGTGCCCTCCACGAGATCTACCTGCCCGCCTTCAAGGCTGCTGTGCAGGAGGCTGAGGCGTGGTCGATCATGGGTGCGTACAATCTTTATAAAGACCAACACAACTGCCACAATGATATCATGCTCAACAAGATCCTGAAACAGGACTGGGGCTTCGACGGTGTAGTCATCTCCGACTGGGGTGGCTGTCACGATACCGACGAGGCTGTCAGGAACGGACTCGACCTCGAGTTCGGCACCTGGACCGACGGATTGACGATGGGCAAGACCAACGCCTACGACAGTTACTATCTCGCTGATGCCTACAAGCAGGGCATCAAGGAGGGGAAGTACTCGACGAAGGAACTCGACGAGAAGGTACGCCGTCTGCTCCGTCTGTTCTACCGTACGACGATGCGCCGCGACAAGCCCTTCGGCTTCCTCTGCAGCGACGCCCACTATCAGGCTGCCCTGGAGATAGCCCAGCAGGGCATCGTGCTGCTGAAGAATGAGGGAGTAAAGGAGAGAAGGAGTAAGGAGGAAGGCGTCAGGAGTCGGAAGTCTGCGCCGCTGCTGCCCATCGACCTGACGAAGACCAAGCGCATCCTTGTCGTTGGCGAGAACGCCATCAAGATGATGACCGTCGGCGGCGGCTCGTCGTCGCTCAAGGCCCAGCGCGAGATCCTGCCCCTCGATGGCATCCATGCCCGCCTCAATGCTCAAAGTTCAAACCTCAATGCTCAAAGCTCAAACCTCAATGCTCAAAGCCCAACCCTTGACTACGCCCGTGGTTATGTGGGAGACACCGTACAGAGTTACAATGGCGTGACAGTAGGCCGTTCGCTCTATGAGACCCGTTCTCAGGAAGAACTTACCGCTGAGGCTGTGGCAAAGGCTAAGGAGGCTGATGTCGTCATCTTCATCGGAGGTCTGAACAAGAGCGACCATCAGGACTGTGAGGGCCACGACCGCCTGTCGTACGACCTGCCCTACGCCCAGAACGAGGTCATTGAGGCCATCCTGAAGGTGAATCCCCGTCTGGTGTATGTGAACATCTCCGGTAATGGTGCTGCCCTGCCGTGGCTCGACAAGGTACCAGCCGTGGTACAGGCCTGGTTCATCGGCTCTGAGGCAGGTGAGGCCATCGCCTCCGTACTCTTCGGTGATGTGAACCCCTCGGGTAAACTGCCCTTCACCTGGTACACCTCGCTCGACCAGTGTGGCGCCCATGCCCTGAATGCCTATCCCGGCACATGGCGTGAAGACCACAAGATCATCGACGAGGAATACAAGGAAGGCATCTTCGTGGGCTACCGTTGGACGGACCGCCTCCAGGCAAATCATAAAGTTCAAAACTCAAAACTCAAAACTCAAAGTCCTTTGTTCGCATTTGGTCATGGTCTGAGTTACACCACCTTTAAATTGGGTAAGATGACGGCCGATAAGACATCGATGACAGAGGGCGACGAGATCACCTTCACCATCCCCGTCACTAATACGGGTAAGATGGCAGGTGCCGAGACCGTACAACTCTATATCAGCGACGTCGAGGCCTCTGTGGAGCGTCCCGTCAAGGAACTGAAGGCCTTCCAGAAGGTGTTCCTTCAGCCGGGCGAGACCCGTCAGGTAAGTCTGACCATCGACAAGCGGGCCTTGAGTTTCTACCACGAGGCCAACAGCCAGTGGAAGGCTGAGCCGGGCAAGTTCGAGGCTCTCGCAGGCACAGCATCTGACAAGATCGTCAGCCGTTGCTCATTTATTCTCAGATAAGGTTGTTAATTAGTTAGATAGTGTATGTTTGTGACAGGAACCTGGCACTGGGAAGTGGTGGGTTTCTGTCTTTTTTTTCTGGCGGAAGCAAATTTTTCACTTTTCACTCTTCACTTTTCACTTTTTTTCGTACCTTTGCCCACACAAAGACCAACTTTATGAAAATAAGACTACTACTTACCTGGCTTTTCATGGCTTCTGCTACCTTCTCTCTTGCTCAGGGAAAGGACTACAAATCGCTCTTACTCGAAATAGACAAGGCTATTGAGCAGTCCCCGGAGATTGTGGGACAATACGAACGGCAGATCGAAGAGACACGACAGCAATACCTCCATGCCCGTCAGCCTGAGGAGAAATACGATCGGGCGTTCAGTCTCTATGAGCGCTACAAGTCGTTTATGAACGACTCGGCTCTCTACTACCTCAGCGAGGCGATGCACTGGGCTGAGCGGATGGGGATGAAGGCACAGGTGGGAAACTGTCTGGCACTGAAGGCCTTCCAATGCTCCACCGTGGGCTATTACAACGAGGCCCTCGCCTTTCTGAAAAGCATCGACAAGCAGCAACTCGACAGCGTCGGACTGCGCCACTACTACCAGTCGCAGATGCACGTCTACGGCGAGTTGGGCTATTACTCCATCATCCCGCCGATGAAGGAACAATACTTCAAGCAGCAGACCACCTGGCGCGACTCGCTCTTCGCCCATATCGACCATCAAGACCAGGACTACCTGATGTACAGGATCCAGGAACTGACGGCGCGCGACCAGTATGTGGAAGCCCGTAAGATCAGTGACCAGTGGCTGAGCCGGCTGAATCCTGACAGCCGCGACTACGCCATTGCCTGCTATTACCGTTGGATGAGCAGCGACAACGACGACGACCGCAAATACTGGCTGGCGCAGTCGGCCCTGAGCGATGTAAGCCACGCCGTGATGGACCAGGCCTCGCTCCTCTCCTTGGCAGAACTCCTGAATGCTGACGGCGACCTGGACCGTTCGTACCGCTATATCCGCTTCACATGGGACTGCAACAACCGCTTCAACACCCGTATGCGCTCCTGGCAGATCACGCCGATACTGAATGTGATCGAGAACAATTACCAGCAGGCAGTGGATCATAACACGAAGGTGCTCCGCATGTCGATTATCGTGGTGAGCATCCTTGCGCTGCTGGTGCTGGCAGCCCTCTTCTTCGTGCATCGCAGGAACAAGCAGTTGGCCAGTGCACGGAATGCCCTGAAGACCTCGAATGACGAACTGGCCTCGGCTAACAGCCTGCTCGCCACACAGAAAGACGAACTCGCCGCCCTTAATGGTCAATTGTCAATGGTCAATGGTCAATTAACTGAGAGCAACCGAGTGAAGGAGGAGTATATCGGACGGTTCATGAGCCTCTGCTCACAGTATATCGACAAACTCGACAACTTCCGGAAGATGGTGAACAAGAAGATGAAGAACAAGGAACTCGACGAACTGTTCCAGATCTCCAAGTCTACGGAGTTGAAGGAGAAGGAACTCGAAGAACTCTACGAGAACTTCGACACTGTGTTCCTCCATCTCTTCCCCAACTTCATCGACGACTTCAACGCCCTACTCTTGCCAGAGGTGCAGGTACAGCCCAAGGAGAACCGTCTGACGACGGATATCCGCATCTTCGCCCTCATCCGTCTGGGCATCGAGGACTCCTCGAAGATTGCCGAGTTCCTGCATTACTCCGTGAACACGATCTATAATTACCGTGCCCGACTGAAGAACGGAGCCGTCGGTAACCGTGAGACCTTCGAGAAGCGGGTGAAGGAGTTGTAAGTTTTGTTTACAGTTTACGGTTTACGGTTTACAGATGATTACTTTATAGTTTACAGTTTACGGTTTACAGTTTACAGATGATTACATATAGAACAGATTTTAAAAACAGTTATATTATGAAGATTCAAATTTCAAGATTCAAATTTCACAATTCATCGATGAATCGTCTGCTCTTCGGCGCAGCATTCTTCACGCTTTCACCTTTTCACCTTTTCACCTTTTCTCAGGCCATCCCTCGTGATGCAGCCTTGGAGGCAAAGGTAGAGAAGACCCTCGCCCGCATGACCCTCGACGAGAAGATCGGACAGATGCTCGAACTGAACCTCGACGTGATGGGTAAGATGACCGTCGAGAATGCTCAGGTAGACCGTGAGAAGGTGCGTTCTGTATTGCAGCAGTATGGCCGCTCTGACGCTGAGGTGAAAGAGATGCTGAAGATGACCGATCAGCAGATTATCGATAAGTTGGGAGCCTTCCCCGTGGATATCTACAAGGGCGACACCAAGCGTGTGTGGCAACTCAACGAGACGATGCTCGACACGCTCATCTCGAAATGGAAGGTGGGATCGATCCTCAATGCCCCTGGCACCCGTGCCCCAAGCGTAGACCAGTGGCAGAAGTGGATCCGCCTGATTCAGGAGAAGTCGATGAAGTACCTCGGCATCCCTGACATCTACGGCCTCGACCACAACCACGGCGTCACCTACACCGCTGGCGGCACCCTCTTCCCCCAGCCCATCAACATGGGTGCCACGTTCAATACCGAACTGGTGTTCAAAGGTGCGGAGATTACGGCCTATGAGAGCCGCGCCGCCAACTGCCCGTGGGTGTATAACCCCGTGGTGGACCTGAGCCGCGACCCCCGCTGGCCCCGTGTCTATGAGAGTTTCGGCGAGGATGCCATCGTGAACGCGAAGATGGTGGCTGCCGAGATCAGAGGCTATCAGGGCGACGACAACAACCACATCGACCGTTTCCACGTAGGTACCAGCACGAAGCACTACTTCGCCTATGGAGCCCCCTGGTCAGGTAAAGACCGCACGCCTGCCTACCTCTCGCCGCAGATGATCCGTGAGAAATACTTCGAGCCCTTCAAGGCCGCAGCCCTCGCAGGCACCCTGACGATGATGGTCAACTCCGCCTCGATCAACGGTGTGCCTGTGCATGCCAGTTACGAGTATCTGACGAAGTGGCTGAAGGAAGACCTGCAATGGGACGGATTCCTCGTGACCGACTGGGCCGACATCAACAACCTCTTCTCCCGCGAACACGTGGCCAAGGACAAGAAGGATGCCATCCGCATCGCCATCAATGCCGGTATCGACATGTCGATGGACCCCTACAGCGTCGAGTTCTGTATCCTGTTGAAGGAACTGGTCAACGAGGGCAAGGTGAAGATGTCGCGTATCGACGATGCCGTGCGCCGCATCCTCCGTGCGAAGTATCGCCTCGGCCTCTTCGATGAACCCAACACGGGTGGCAAGGGCTTCGAGAAGTTCGGCTCCGACGAGTTCGCCGCCGCCTCTTTGAAGGCCGCCGAAGAGTCCATCGTCCTCCTCAAGAACGACGACGCCATCCTGCCGCTTTCTGTAAACCGTAAACTGTCAACTGTAAACAAGAAAATCCTCCTCACTGGCCCCAACGCCAACCAGATGCGCTGCCTCCACGGTGGATGGAGTTACACCTGGCAGGGATCGAAGGCCGAAGACCTCTCCGAGAAGTACAACACCATCTACGAGGCCCTCTGCAACAAGTATGGCAAGGACAACATCATCCTCGAGCAGGGCGTGACCTACGATGAGAACAAAGCCTACTACGACGAGAACGAGCCTGAGATCGACAAGGCTGTGGCCGCCGCTGCCCAGGCCGACATCATCATCGCCTGCATCGGTGAGAACTCGTACACCGAGACCCCTGGCAACCTCACGGACCTCTGGCTCTCAGAGAACCAGCGCAACCTCGTGAAGGCCCTTGCCAAGACGGGCAAGCCCATCATCCTCGTGCTGAACGAAGGCCGTCCGCGCCTCATCGCCGATATCGAGCCCTTAGCCAAGGCTGTCGTGGATATCCTCATCCCTGGCAACTATGGCGGCGATGCCCTCGCCAACCTACTCGCCGGCGATGCGAACTTCAGCGCCAAAATGCCTTACACCTATCCCCGTGAAATCAACTCGCTGAATACCTACGACTATAAGGTCTCTGAGGAAGTGGGAACGATGGCTGGCGCCTACAACTACGATGCCAAGGTCTCGCTGCAGTGGCCCTTCGGATACGGTCTCAGTTATACCACCTACGAATACTCGAACCTGAAGGTGGACAAGGCCTCGTTTACGGCTGACGATATGCTGACGGTCACTGTCGATGTGAAGAATACTGGTTCGCGCGCTGGTAAGGAGGCCGTGCTGCTCTACTCCTCAGACCTCGTCGCCTCGATCGTGCCAGACAACAAGCGCCTGCGCGACTTCACGAAGATCTCCCTCGAACCAGGCGAGACCAAGACCGTCACCTTCCAGCTGCCCGCCAAAGCCCTCGCCTTCGTCGGAGCCGATGGCCGCTGGATCCTCGAAGAGGGCGACTTCCTCCTGAAGGTCGGCACCCTATCCGTCCCCGCCGCCTGCACCCAGACCAAAGTCTGGGAAACCCCGAATATCTGAGCATTGGTTTATTTGTCAGAATAAGAAGTGAGCAAGAAAACTATTTTTTTGCTCACTTCTTATTCTAATCTTCTATAATTAAAGAAATAAAGGCTTTGGGGTATTGATTTTTTATTCTAAAACGTGTTATTTCCCAACTTTGTAAATCTATTAAACTTGTATTAATATGAAGCTCTGAAAGCGGTGATTGTATGGCACCAGAGTCTAATAAATCCGCTATTTCTTTATTATTTAGTTAAAAAATACAAAAGATACGCCATGAGAATAAATAGATGCAAAAAAAGTTGTAACTTTGTTTATTAATAAAGATAATCACTATTATGAGTCGTCAGATTTTTTTACCTGAGCTATTAAGTATAAACATTAAGAACTATACTTTATATCCAAACGGTTTAGATTATACCTATGACTTTGTTAAGGGTATTAATCTTGTTTTGGGCGGTAATGGTATGGGTAAGACAACTTTTGTTAATATAATAAAGTTTGCCATCTTAGGACTTTATAGAAAGCCATTTGGATATGGGCGCACCTACCAAGATAGATTAATAGAAAAACGTAAATCCTTCCCCAATGCATATTTTTCAAAGCGAATGGACTCTTCTGTGGCGATAGATGATGAAGCAATAGTTACAATCAAGTTTAAGGCAAATGGAGCTGTTTTCCAAGTTACAAGGACGTTTGTAAACCCAACACTAAAGGAAGTTAGAGTCAACGATTTGGCTCTTTTGGGTAAAATCGTTTCACATGCTAAGTATGAGTCGTATAATGATAGTAACAAATCTGATGTGATAGAAAAGGAAAGTTGCCTCCAATATGCCTATGAACAAGCAATTAAGAAATATGTAGGTATGTCTTTTGATGACTTAATATTCTTTATAAACGAAGTCCTCTTCTTTGGAGAAAACCATCGTACTATCTTATGGAATGATGCTTCGGAAGATGCTCTTGAAGCTGATGTACAAAACGAACTTTTCAATAAATATTTTAATGATCCACAATTGGAAATACAGAGGCAGAATGCTATCCGTAAGACGAAATATTTTGATAGTTTATCAAGACATAAGTCTGAAGATATGCGACCTTTAAAAAAGACGTTGGAGAAACTACGGGAGAAAACAGAGAATTCAAAGAAATCCGTTGAACCAGCAGAGCATGTAATGAAGCTCCGTGATAATATTACTCAGGCAGATCTCAAACTTGCAAATATTCAGTCTTTGCGGCTTGCTAAGAGTCAGGAGATATTATTTTTACAAACAGAAATAAACACGGATAGCCAGATGGCTAATGAAGCCGATAAAGATGTTTTAAACTTAGAGCAAGAGTTGCATAATAAGCAATGGATGAGGTTGCATCCAGACTATGAGATGCATGTAAAAAACATTCAGTTAAATCATCTTTGTCCAATGTGTAGTCATCAGAATGATGAACTGGCAGAGAGGGTTAGCCTTCACCCCTTAGAATGCTTTGTATGTGAAACAAACATAGAAACAGCAACCAATGTTAATTTGAAGGAGGCACTTGATTTTGCTGTAATCAAACGTAATAAGCTTTATACAAAAATTAAAAATAACCAACGCACAATAAAAAGATTGGAGACAGAAATTGCTAAACTTGATTATGATTTCAGAGAAACCGACTTGCTGAAACGACAGTTGCAACAGTCGCTTCGTGAGGTTGAATACACTGCCTCCATGAACAACAACAGAGACACTAACCTTCAAGTAATCTTAGATGAAATTGAGATGCTGAACAAGCAAAAGGATGAATACCAAAAAATGAGCATGGAACAACGAGAAAAAGCGGAGGATATTGCTTCAAAGATAGATGACGAGGTAAAAAGGAATGTTCAACGTTTTTCTGCAATATTCTCGAGTTACGCAAGAAACTTCCTTGGTGTGGAATGTTACTTGACTTATGAAAAGTTGAAAAATAGAAGAAGACAGCGTTTTTATCCTGTAATTGAAGGTAAGGTAAGGGAATATGAGGAAGAACTTTCAGAATCTCAACGCTTTTTCATAGATCATTCTTTTCGAATGAGTATTTTGACTTTTTTCTATACAAAACCGACATTTTATGTCGTGGAAACTCCTGATAGTAGTTTAGACATATCATACGAGAAAAACGCAGCAGAGGTTTTCCTTAGGTTTCTACAGAATCCAAATTCTATCATTATAACCAGTAATTTGAACAATAGCACTTTTGTATCAAATCTGATCAAATCGACTTTGACAGAAACAAGAATAGTTGATTTAATAAAGATTGCTAAAAAGTCAAATATTCAATCATTAAGCCCTCAAATGATGTCAATATATGATGATATAATTAGAGTAAATAGATATGGGAATTGAAATTGAACTTATAAAAATATGCGAGGATCTTATTACTATATCCTCCACAGCAAGTAAAATTGGCTGGCGTTCAATAAGTGAACAAATGTTTCACAGAGTATTATATTTGGTGAAAGTGCTATACACATTCAAACATCCAGAAGACAATATTTTTAAATATTGCCATTTTTCCGCAACGATCTATGGTCCTTATTCCAACTTGATAACACGCGGAATCGCTTTCCTTTGTAGCTCTGCGCGTCTTCGCAAAGATCCAGAAGGCTACAGTTTAAATACTTCAGACGACTATGATATTGACCCTGTGAAGAGATCATGGATTAATACAATTCTTCATCTTTTAGGACAATATGGTGAGAAACGCGTATTTGCCTTTATAACAAACGATCCGTCTTATGATGAAGCAGTAAAGACAAATCGTGTGGCAGAATTAGATTTTTCTAGCGAGTCACAAACAATAAAAACGCTCAACGCATTTAAAGATGCATTTGAGAAGACACAGGGAGATGTCCATACGCTAAAAGACAATGACTATATCGCTCTGTATTTCGATTATATATTTAGCGAGATAATAAAAAGTTGAGCAATATGAGTTTTGATTTTACATTGGCTAGTTTTGCTGAACGGGTGAATAGTATCACATGTCGTTTGGCTCAGATTCAAAATACTGGTATTGCTGTCACAGAGCAATTTATGAATCTACGTTCACAGTTTGTCTCAAATATTGAAGGAATTGGGATTAATTCAAGTAAGATCATTTTGATTAAAACTGATGACATACGAAGACTGTCGGAAGATTTGACCCTACCGCTAGAGGATTTATTTAAGTCACCAGAAATGGCGGCATTCAAGCTTATTGAACTGAATGGCTCTCTTGAAGTAATAAAAGCTGAAAATTTGCAACTACCAGACAAATCTGATGATGCTAGAAAGATTATGGAGGGAATGGCAACAGAGGATTATGTGGTTTTTTATCTTTCAATAGCAAGACAAGTACCTTATTTTATTGATGGTAAGCAGTTCGGAGATGGTGTCTTTTATAGCGACGAAGATTTGAGAAGGTATGAAGAACGTAAACCTATTGAAGAAATTGATTCCGTTCTTGATGAATACAGAGAGCATCTTAAGTTACGCGATACTTATGAGAAGTTTTTTGTTACGAAAGATCATATAAAATTGATCTTTCGTACTATTAATAATCCGACTGAGAGTGAAAATGATTACATAAAGAGAAATAGACAATTGCTTCGTAATAAGCCAGAAGATATATTTAGAGAAGATATGCGCTTATTTTTACAAAGGAAATTGAAAGACGTTTCTGTTCAAAAGGAGGTTTATTTGCCCAACGAAAGGCGGTTGGATATTGCTATTATAAGTTTTACAGGAATAGAGTTTTCCTTCATTGAAGTAAAGTGGGTAGGAATGAGTGTAAACGCAGAAAATGAGTTAAAGCCAACAATATGTACGGAGAGTCATATATGTCCAAATGCATTGAATCAAACGTTGGATTATATCAGAGAATTAGCAAAGGACAAAACAAATAAGAGTGTCAAATTGGGATACCTTGCTGTATTTGATGCGCGAGATGGGCAATATAGAGATACTGGTACAGAAATGACAGAGGATAAGGCAACTGAAGAGAATAAGCGATTCTTTCGCCAATTTGTCAAGCTTAGAGACTTCAAAGTGGTAAATTCGGTTCCAAGGACTTAAAATGATGAGTAGAGATTATCCTTTAATAGATTGCACAGAGAAATATAACTCCATCATGGTGTTTGACAAGAACAAAGACGTTCTTGTTCACAGATGGTATCCTTTTGTGGAAGGATATTCGAAGGAATTTATAGAGGATATTCTTCAAGAACTCCCATTCTCTCCTCAATGTGCGATGGAGCCTTTCTGTGGTAGTGGAACAACTCCAGTAGAGTTGCAAAGCCATAATATTAAATGTTATAGCTTTGAGGTAAGCCCATTTATGCATCTTCTTGCAAAAGTCAAACTTGAGCAGACATACGATGAAGCGACATTTACTTATTATAGAAATAAGGTAGCTAGTTCATTGTTGAACCCATTACGAGATATTAGAATAGAAGAATCTATACCTTTTGGTGATACGGTTGTGCGAAAAGACGGGATGGAGAAATGGAATTTTCACGACTCTTCTCTTGATGGTATACTTGATATACGACATGCCATTCGTGTGGAAGTTGATGATAATCGGTATAAGAATCTATTTACTATTGCCTTGGCTTCTATCATTTTACAGTCAAGCAATATGTTTCGTAATGGAAAATGCCTTTCATATAAAAAAAGTTGGAAATCTCGGATTTATAGTAGAACAGATATACATAGACTCTTTTTTGCAAAATTAGATGGTGTTATTGCAGAAGACATTAGAATTATATCTTCACAACAAACAGCAGTGAATAATACGGACTTTTGTATTTTATGCGATGTGCGCAAGGGTATTGAAATAGTCCCAGATAATTCTTTAGACTTAATAATCACCTCTCCTCCATATTTAAACTCCCGTGATTATACGGATATTTATATGTTAGAGTTGAAAGTGTTGGAATTGGTGAATAGTTATGAAGACCTGCGGAATCTTCGAAAGAGCACTCTCCGTTCACACGTTCAAGTGAAATATTCAGAAGTAAAGCCAATTGAGAATACCCGTCTAAAAAAGTGTCTGTCTGATATGAAATACTCAAATGAGAAGAGTTGGAATGCAGATATTCTGAATATGATTTGTGGTTATTTTGAGGATATGGAGCAACTTTTCTATACTTTTTCAATGAAAATACGCAAAGGAGGTGTGATTTACCTGAATGTGGCCAATTCTGCTTATTTTGGTGTGGAAGTTCCTGTTGACTATATCATTGGTGATATAGCCGAAAAATGTGGATTCCATGTTCGTGAAATAAGAAAGGCCCGTGATATTAAAACCAGCCCCCAACAAAGTAAGCTAATTGGAAAATTACGAGAAAGTGTATTGGTGATTGATAAAATTTAATCTTTAATGTGAGACAGGTAAGCAGCCAATTCTGACGTATAGCCCCAAAAGGTTCTTGCTAAGGCAAGCGGCAGAGCCGAGCGGCCCTTTCAGGTAAAACACGATAAAATTGACTAAGTTTTTATTGTTTTTTAAGCTGCCTTGCAAAGACTGATTGTCATGGGCAGCATATTTTCGTAATCAGTACGCCCCTTTGCGATTTCAGAAAAGAGGCTTTTAAAATATTTCAATACAGACATTCCCGTCATCTGACAGGTTGCAATGAAGGTATGGTAAAGAGCCGACATTTCTGCCTTGGCATGGTTGCCAAAGAACAAGGAGTTCTTACGCTCGACAGTCAGTGGTCTGATGTTCCGCTCAGCGATATTATTGTCTATGCTATACCGTCCATCCTTCCTATAAGTGAAGAGTTGCTTCCAGAATTTATTCAGATATCTAAGGGCCTTCTGCATCATGTCTCCCAAGTGAGCATTCTCATCTAGCAAGAGTTCGTTGAGTTTTGTACTCATCGCTATCATGATGTCCGTTGTCCTGCCGTCGTTCCGTCGTCGTTTTATTTCTTCTGGAGGCAAATCCTGCAACTTGTACTCTTCTTCAAATCCGTAGAGTTGGCCTATCCATTCCAGGAAACTGAGAGCTCTTTCATCACCGCCCTGCTCATAAACGGTCTTTTGGCTTCGACGCACTATCCACCTTACTTTTCTTAGAAATACCCTTCTGACTCTTGTCTGCAAATGTCTGTTTGTTCCTAAGCTTCAGCTGGGCTGTCAGATCATTTATCTTCGCAAGCATTTCGTCTATCTTCCTTGAGTCAGACTCATGCATTGACTTAAGCATATCGAGAGTATTCTGCAGATTCTTGATGAAGGCATCTTTGTCTGCTATAGTCCTATCGCGTTCCTCCTTCTGCTGAATCAAGAATTCAATATATCTGTTCTTCTCCGAATCCTCCATTGTCAGGTATGCTTTCTGAGGCTACGAATTTCAAAAGGCTTTCGTAGCTTAAGTTCTTCCGTCTGATAAACACGCCATTGCTCATGCAAATGGTAACTGCTATTCGGACAGACCCATTGGGTGGCGTTTGACCCCTTGGAGTCTCCTCCTTGGATTCCGAAGTCGGGGCGCCATCCACTTGGATGGGGTGTATTCGCTTGTGCGTATCCCTGTACCATTTATTAAACTCGTTTACCGGTACGCCTTGTTTAAGGCAAAATTCCTCAATGGAGAGGTTGTAAGGAAGGCCCTCACTCTGGTATAAAAACCAGCATTTTTCAAAATCTTTGCTACTGAACATAATGTTATATTTAAAATGTCAGTGCAAAGGTATATCATTCTACTTTTTCCTGCAATACGTCAGAATTGGCTGCTTACCCTCAACGCATCGCCAGCATCAATCCCTTAATCCTAACAATACGTTCCCTCAATCATCCTAAATGTCCTCTCTTCTCCCCAGCCAATAAGACATTATATACTGTTGCTGCCGCTGTTGTTCCGCCAGCCATTCATTATGCTCCATCAATATCCGATTGAACTTCTCAACCATCATCCCAACCTTATCCTAAACCTCACATGATACAACTCGCCATTATACACCACGACCCCATCCTGCTCAGCTGTTGGAGCTTTATTCACATTTGGTTTCATCACACACTGGGATATTCCCCTCCCTGTCCTTACCGCATCGCGAAGATTCGGCAGATACACAGGATTAATACAATCTGGTGATAGTTGTATACTACCATAATCCACCTCCCAGGGATGCCATTCTATCTGCCCTCCATGAGGAATTCCAACCTCAGTCACATCAAATGCCAAGCTATCCAAATTCTGTGGCACACGACAATGATACACATATTTAATCTCCAAAAGATGATCAGCCGCATACTGATTGAAAGTTACGTTCAACTCCTTTCCTTCAGATTTCATACTGGTTGTCATCAGTGCATCATGGGTTTGGAATATTAGTGATGCCAAGATGGAAGAGCATCTATAATCACTTCCTGGTTTTTCTAACAATCGTCCTAATTCCGAAAGATATCTGTATTCAATAGAGCCAGCGCCGGTATTATCTCTCAGAATCTGATGAAATCTCCAAGCATTAGAGTCTTCTTTCAAACCCGTTCCGTTGATATTCAGGGCCATGTTCAAAACACATTCTTCATTTACTGGCATCCATACAGAAAGATAGAAATTATCAGGTTTCCCCTCCTGCTTTATTTCCTTGAATGCAGTCATCGGGTCTGTTGCTGTATAGAGTACTGCCTCATGCGCCTTGTTGTATCTGAACATGGTAATAAGATCCAGATTATGAATATAACCAAATTGATTGGGGTCTGTATTGTTAAACCCATCATCATATCTGGCTCTATATAGAGGTAGGTTTAACTCACTCTTATAGTCATAAGTCTTGAGTGTCATTCTGGCAATATACGCTTCAATCCTATCGATAGGATAACCTTCCTCGAATATATCCTCCAACTCAGCCAAATTCTCTGTCATTGCCTCGTAGTATTCTTCCATTCCAAAATTTTTAAACATATCCAAACTTCTCTACGTCGGTACCATCAATCTAGGCCGACAATCATGCCACTTTCTACAAATTGACATTCAACAACTTATAATTATTAGGTATGAGCGCCGTACACGGAAATAACTGATTATAATTTATCTCCATATAGTTTTTCCAGAAAAAACGGTGATAATCTCCTGTGAGGTATTCCTCTATTTTACCATCATCCATATTGCTGCAATGGTCATTTCGCAATCCCTTGCACCACCATTGTTCCCACTTTTCTTTTTCCTTTCCTGGTACAAGCCCGTTAAAATACACATTTTTCCAGGTTTTCAGATTTGGCGCTATAAAGAAAACCTCGTTTTTTATATCAAGTCCGGAGAAATTGAGCTCGTTTGCCTTTACGTTGCAATGTAACAATTTGCCATTTTCCCATGCATTACTCTGAGGATTCTGGCGTTTTCCATCCCATATACCCCTTTCTTTCAAAGACTTAAACGAGAAACCTATTCCCCACATTTTATAATCAGGATATTTCTTTGAGTATGCAGTGTATAACTCATTATATGGGGAATAAAAACAGATTTCGCCATCTTCACCTTTAACCTTCTTGTCAAACATAATGGTTTTTATGCTATGCAATGGTGAATCAGGGCGGTCTAACACTACATATAAATATTTCAGTTCCTGGTTCATAGTCTAACTCTCCCCAAACATCTTTCTTGCATAACTATACACTCGACCGAACTTCTGCCATACGGAAAGCTTTTCTTTCTCCTCGAATTCCGGTTCATAATCATACGAAACCAGCCCCTCTGCAAAAGTGATAACTCCAGCTAATCTCTTTTTATAGTTATCCTCATTACCTGGAATGGGTTTAAAGAATGATGCATCCACTTCTAATAATTCTAGATGCTGCTTCAATGTTGAACAAATACCCTGTGCTAGGCTTGACAAGTCTTCACGGAATCTCTCAAATTGCACCACCCGATTATGGTTTCTCAACTCTTGGACGAAATTCCGCTGCCCTTCCATTCTCGACCTAAGTTCGCTTATCCAATCAAATGATTTATGCTGAATAAACTTTGATGTTGTCAAATACTGGCAAGTTTGCCAAATCATGATCAACTCCTGAGGGAACTGAAGCATCTTTGACGACATCTTAAGCTCTCCGTCATATTGCTTCACCAGGTCTCTCAGCGCCTCTTTCTCCGATTCGATATTAGTATTGAATATTGAGTAAATGTTAATTCCTGCGAATGCGAAGAAAAAACCGACCACTGAAAGCAGGATACTCTCGTCATTTAGCTGCGGTGTTAAGTCTTCCCAGTAACATATAAAGAAAGTAATATTCACGACAGCCAGTATGAATGTCACGAAATAAAACATATATTTCAGGATTTCTTTCACCCTGCTAACTCCTATTAGTGCCATAAGCTACATTCCAAGTATTTCTTTAACTTTATTAACCAATTCCTCGTTATCGTCTGACTTCTGAAGATAGTGTAAGAGAGGATTCTCGCCGTTTTCCTTCATAAATTCATGATATGGGGTTTCATTCAAATTAGTCCAAAACAGCACCGGTATACTGTCATATTTCCCTTTCACATATTGTTTGTAGAAGAAGAATCCCGCATTGAACTCATCCTTAACATCCAACCCTTCTGGTGGCATCATAAGATCAATAACCAGCAGGTCAAATTGATAGATCAGCAGCCTGTGAGCAGCAACTTTAATCTGCTTACATCTAACTACATCAAATACTTTATCCAACTCATCGATGGACGATTTTGTCACCGACATATTGTCATCGAGCAATAATACTTTTTTTTTCATATATTTTTAATTTTTGTACCGAAATGAATTGTAAATACAACTTTAGCAATTGGATCCATAAACCAGTTCTCCTCCATTTCTACGAAAGATGCGCCTCCTTCTTCTTGTTCATGTGCCATCCATTTCCTGATAATCATCTCCTTTCTGTTATAGAATGCTGCGTTATTATCTGTCGAATAGTCATACTTGTTAATTCTCTCATACAATCGGTCTATCTGTATTCTTTCTGCAGGGACAGAGTCTCTTGTAATAAACTTCAGGCGCAGGTCTTGAGGTAGTAGCTTTATATAATATGCAACGCCACTTTCAAGGATATAATTTTCATCTGAAAGAAAATCAGAGTAGGCCATGATTGAAGAGTTATGAGCTCTTAACACTCTCTTAGATAAATGGAGTCCATATCCTATACCTTCAGAATCTTTTTCCTTGGCTTCTAAACTTCGGAAGCCATCTTCAAAAATCATTTCTATATCGTGATCCTTAATAGGTAGTCCGATATCAGTCACTTCTAATCTGTCATCATATAAATCTATGACAATATTGGTAGCTCTGCTACAATAACGTATGGCATTATTGACAACATTGACTATGGCCAACGGGTAAAAAGCGCTTATATTAAGATCGCATACATCTGTAAACTTATTAAAGACAATATCTACCCCTTTACTTTCAGCCTGTTCTTTAAACAATGGCATATTCTCATTTAGTATCTGTATCAAGTCTCTCTTTTTAGCTTTTTCTGCGAACCTACTGTCATCATAGTCTACCGCAGCGAAGAAACTTGCAAGCATATTGATTCTACTTCTGTTCAGTTCCATCGTATTCATACATGCCGACAATGATGGCAACACAAATTGTTTAGATATATTCTCCTTGTTAATCTCTCTCATCTTCTCACCGATAACTCGTGTGCAATTCGGTATTTCATGGCGGAGTTTTTTCAAAAGATAATTCTTCCTGCTGACCGCCTTGTTCCATAATCCAAATTGATGCAAATATAATGCACTGAGATATGTAGCTATTACACTATCCATCGTAATGACATCGTAATCCCGTGCCATTGAAGGGGTTGGTGTATGTGTTTTGTTTATCAAAATGATAATACCAGAATTCTCTTTTTTATGGTTGTCCTGAATCAAAATACACAAAGCAGATTTCACTATTGCGCCAGCGTCGGTCTCTCTATAGAGATATGCGTTCGCATCCGTCCCAATGTCAAGCAGGTGAAAGTTTTCAAGGAATTTTAGAAACTGCTTGTCCCCTACATATTTGAAGGGCACATAGCATCTGCGGTTGCCTATTTTTGATAGTTTTGTTTTGTAGCTTTGAGGATTATTTGCATCTTCTTCTTTAACAAAAAGTAATTCATCTGCAGCTCCACAAGTATATATGAGACAGTCTGTCATAGAGGTAAGCAGAGCCATCGTTATGGCTACGCTGTTATAAAAGGATAAGTTTTCTTTCAATGTAAAGTACGTGGTCATCAACCTATTTACCATTTCGCTTTGAACTTCCTTATTAACATTCTCTAGGCTCTTTTGGATAAAGCCCTGCAATTGCGTAACCAACTTCTTGGAAACAAACGGAGAATAGATGATATCTTTAATGTACAAACAGCAGATATCAAGTGAAGTAACTGAAGCCTTTATAATAATGGGTATTAAGATGGTTGTAAGCCTTCCCTTCCCCATATTGGTCTTTTCTAAGAAGTCAGAGTCTGCAAACGACGAAACCACATCATCATAATTGTACATTATCACCCGTTGTTCATCTTCCTGCTGTTCTATGTATTTCAGCGACCTGACATCATTGATAAAATGATGATCATTATTGCCTATTTCTTCATGAGAAGCCTCAGGTGATATTTCTTGATCAAAGCAACATTCATATTGTTTCAAGAAATTCCCTTCAGCCAGCTCTTCAATCATATTGAGCTTCCAGAATGTGGCATATCTTACACCGCAATGATCTTTACAGTCATTCCCCGACAAAGAACTTAATGCATTTACAGTTTTCTCCAGTCTTGTCCCGATTGTCTTTATTAAGACATCCTCTCTCATAAATACATCAAGGAAAGATTTCACACAGGCCGTGTCATAGACTCCCGGTTTTTTAGCATTTACTATTGTATGTAATATGTCAATCTGTTGTCTTGTCAGATTGACGTCAATATCGTTAGATAAAAGCAGTATTGCGCCTTTTACTTTCAGGAAATCAGGATCTGTCAAAAACCTATTAATAGGTATGATAACAAAATGTGATGACCAAACAAAACTGGCATCAACAAATTTATCCTGATCCGCGTCACCCGAGACAATAGGTTTATCGCTGCCAAGCACTCTTTCTCTATTTATTCCGACCATGTTCAATCTTTTACTCGGATAGAAATAGTCTATTTTCTGTATTTTACCATCAATAAATTCATAATCCCAAATAACCGCTATGTTATTAATGCCAGAGATTTGTGGATTTATTGTCAGCAGTGTATCAACCAAATCACTCACAAACCCATACCCAGGTCTACTCGAATTAAGAGTACTAGTTACCCATTTCTGAAAAAGTTCTTCTATCATAATCGATAATCATCCTTTTTACACCACAAAAACGCATCGCCAGCATCAATCACCTTAATCCTAACAATACGTTTTCATCATTTTCTCCTCTACTATTACTCACTACTTCCCAAACTTATTCCCATCCTTCACCCCTTGAATATACACCTCCAAGCTAAGCTTCATCTGGCGTTTCTGCTCCTCCTTCTCTTGGTATGAGAGTGGCGAGTGGTCTATCTGCGCTTCGCAGAAGTGCGATAAATTCTCTTTTATCATGTCTATCTGCCATTCAGGAATAGGATGACTCATAAACCCCGTTCCTAGGTAAGCAGCGAACACTCCTTTATAATAATCATTACCCATAAGCCTCATTTAATATCCGTCCTCCCTTCACTCTATCTCTTTCGGCCACCCCGCCGGCACCAACTCACGATGGGGATTATCCGTATTCATTGGGAACCAAACCTTGGGGTCACCACACATTGCTGTGTGGTGCTTCAGACATCTTCCTTCTTCATTCGCTGCCATCATATCCCTCTGATTTTCAGTCGTTTTATGACTCCAACTTTGGCCCCGAAGATTAATGGAGCCCAACTTTCTGTTGCAAATATACAAATATTATTTCATTTCCGTCACATTTTTGATGTTTTTTTTAGTAAGCGGAGATGTCCCAATCCATTTTTCGTTATTCAAAGTCTTCAATTTCATAAGCAGGGCTATTCAAGTCAATACCTAATTTATAGAAATCTGGCAATCGCTTTTCTGTACGATAGATCTCAAACAGAGATTTTTTTGGATACGATTTGTCTTCATTCATCTCGATGGCTTTTTTCAAGATATCCCTGGCCCGGTTTATATCATTCTTTACATAGTACGCATATTCGCCTTCCATACATCGGGCCATGTCCTCAGCTTTTGTAGCAACATTGTCTTTCATACTTTCCAGCAAACTGTCAAGAACTTTGATGTCTTGGGGGATTAAGTATTCTTTTCTGCGTATAAGGCAAATGAAATAGGAATGTATGTGATATATATTTGTCTTGTTCATACTATAATTATCTTTGGCCATGTCAAGTGCCTCAGAATACTTCCCTTGTGAAAGCAGAATATTCACTATCTCACGCTTGGATTTTGCGTTAGTCTTGTCCTTTTCTAATACCCTATAAAAACAATCAAGAGCCTTTTCTTTCTCACCCACATGTCGATAGTAAAATCCTTTCAGGAAATTTTGCGCAACACTGTCATATTTGAAGTATTTCAGGTTGTCCAATACCCTCCTATCTTTGCATTTTGCCATTGCTGCCGTTTGCCAATATCTCGTTTCCCACATAATCTGTTCGTCATAGTTTGTGTCATTCAGAAGCCTCTCGCAAATATCTATGACCTGTTGGCATTTCCCTTGATCGTATAAGACAATAACATTCTTAAGCAGTAATGAGGGCATGAAATACTTAGATGGTATGTTCTTCCCTTCTTTCAGCATGTTTTGAAGTGTAAGCATAAATGCAGAATAGTCATTTATAAGAACCTTTCCTAAGTCCTTTTTTAATAGTCTTTTTATCTCTTCATTTAGCTTCCTGTTGTAATTACTATCTATTTGGATACGCGAACGTCGAATATAGTCTGCCAAGGCAGAGTTAAGGCTAAGATACTCATAGCCTCCAAAAAGGAAACTTACCACAGACAGGTCAATAAGGATCTGCATGGCATTCATGGTATCATCATTCTCGCCAAAGACCTTTTTTATCAAACTCATACTAAACACCTCGTTTTGGGACAACATCAAGGCTATCTGATATGCCTTTGGCATCTCGCGCAACTTCTCTAAAAGGATCTTACTGTATTTGTCTGCAAATTCGTCAATTTCCTTGATGCCTTTTTTCGCTTCAAATAGGTTTATGTCTATCATTTTGACAGCATAAATGATTTGAGCAGGAATGCCTTTGAGGTGTTCCAGAAAGAACTTTTTGTCATCCGTTGAGATATTGTCGTGTCCATAAATTTTCAGCAGTTTTATGAATAGGCTTTTGTACTCTTCCTTCTTCAATTCCGGAATCATATAAACTAAAGACCGCTTCTCGCGTTCTAACTTCCGCTCATCAGGGCGGAATTTAGATATAATGCAAAACACAAGATTATTCTCAAATGCCTTATTATGTGCCACCTGTTTGAACCAAGGTGCCATTTCCTTATTTGGCAAAATGATGCCACCATTGTCTTCGATGAAAATTATCTCTTTGTTTTGCATGAATGATCTTACTTGTGCAACAGCCATTGCGACTTTTTCATCCATTGTCTTCTTTGACAGATCGCTCTTAAAAATTTCCTCATCTTCACTGATAGCGTTCAATTTGTATATGAAACTTTCGATACTCTCACGCCTGTCAAGTGTTATTGGCTTATGGGAGGACAGTTTCGAGATAAATTGTGCTTTCAATAGGGCATTTTTCAGAAATGTACTCCTGCCTATCCCTTGGTAAAAATTATATGCGATGATGAATGTCGGTGTCCATCCCTCTAAGTTATTCACGTCCCTCTCAAACCTTGCCATTTCTTCATTGCGCCCGACAAAGATACGTTCCAAGGCCTGATTATGCTCACTTCTTTTAAATCTCACGTCATACAAAGCATCCCTGATCTTATGATAAATGATGACAGCTTCTTTTATGTATCGTAGGTTATAATCTTTTGATAACCATTTGGGAATACGAGGGTCCGTATAGTCCACTTTCTCATCTATGATAATTGGGAGGATTCTGTCTAACTTGTCTTCGCTGAGCGCTTTATAAGCCAGATTTATCTCCGTTTGTACCCAATCGGAATTAAGTGCTTTATCAGAAATGAATAAAACAAACACATCCGACTCATCTAATTCCCTGAAGATTTCGTCTAATGTCTTGGCTCCAGGTTCAAATGAGTTTTCGTCTAAAACGCATCTTTGGTTTCCTAACAAATTGGCAATCTTTCTTACTAATGATTTGTCACTACTGCTATGAGATAAAAATGCCTTTGCCATATTAACTATGCTTTTGACTTAATAAAGAAATGTAATAGAATCATGCAAATATAGCACAAATTATTCAGATATGCATATTTTGAAGCGTTTCAAATATAGGGAAATAATATGAGTTATGTATGTGCCAGAATCGTATCGTATTGATTACGAATTGTTTATAAGCAAATATGGTTTAGATTAATTGAAACGCTAACAATCCTCGTCATGGTCTGCATTATATGCAAGATTGTATATCTCCATATGATAACATAGGTGGCAAGAACAAAGATGTCCCTGCCACCTATAGTCTAAAAAGCATGTGACGGATGTTATTTCACATTCACCTTCTCGGCGTATTGATTGCCGTCCACATGGATGTAGATGATGTACTGGCCCTTTCGGAGGCCGGTGCAGTTGAGGGAGAGCAGGCCGGAGCCGGCGGGACAGGTCTGATCTGCACGGCGGTAGATGTAACCGAGGCCGTTGGAGATGAGGGCGGTCACTCTGGTTTCATGGTCGGTATCGTAGTGGATGGTCACAAGGTCGCTGCCGTCAGGCTGTGAGAGTTCATAAGAGAAACCGTCTTTGCCTCGGTTCTGAGGATGATGGCAATCGTCGGGCGACAGTGATGGTGACTGCCAGCGTGCCAGTTCCTCCTCGATCAGTCTGGCCCGGACTTGCTTGTTCTCCTCGTCGAGTGGCAATTGTTCCTGTATTTCCGGCGGGCAGTAGTACATCTCCTCCGTCAGCATGGAGTCGCGGTAACTCGTGGTCTTGGCCTCCAGTATCGGATAGCGGTAGCCCTCGGCATACCAGCGGTAGATGTCTTCGCGCACCTTGGCCGTGTCGGGCGCCAGATGCTGTACGATGCTGTCTACGGTGAAGGCCGGTATCTTACAGAGCATCGTGTCGATGGGCACGGCTATCGTGCCGACATACCGCTCCGTGTGCAGTCGGAGCACGTTGCGGAGCGTGTCGCCCTGCGGCAGCACGATCTTCCCCGCTGCGTCGGCCTTGGTCTTATAGGTGCCGTAGCGGCGTAAGAAGAACCGCTCGCAGTAGGGCCCCGAGCCGTTGAAGTAGCCGCACACGCTGTCGCCCACTTGCATGGGGAACGTGAGCCAGGTCTCCGGCATGTCGTAACTCATCAGTTCCATATAGTTCTCCGAGCCAATAATGCTGACGGCTCCTCGATCCTGACTATAATACATGCGGTTGCCCTGCTCCACCGCCATCATCGTGTCGATTTCTGATGTGTACTCAGCATTGTATGTTTCTTCGGAGAGTTCTGCCTCCTTCAGACTCCATACGTCCTCGGTATCACTCAGGCTAAAGCCTTTCACTGTCACCTGTTTTTTCTCCAGCACATCATTACCGCGATAGCGGTTATTCGACTGGTTAATCTGCTGCCCGCTGATAGTCAGGCAGATTGATAACGATATGATTTGTATAAATAATTTTTTCATTTCTATACAGTAATATATAACAAAAATCAAATATATTTATTAATTCCTTTTCACTTCACCAAAGCTTTTGCTGAAAAATGATCAGCGGAACCGTCCCCATGACCATAGCAGAATCTGTCCCGCCGACTACATCTTTTGTTATATGCTATCTATTAAGATTTTAGTAGAAAGAATCTTTTTTAGGTGGATCATCTTTTTTAATTAATATACATTGCCCCCCTTTCTTGCCAATACTATATTCCCAATAAGGATATACACCATCAAAAGGTGGTGGGTAATTCTCAATATGCATTATTTTAATTTTTCTTTTAGTTTTAAGATAGGACAAAGATTTATTTCCCATTATAATCACCATTACATTATGTATGGTTAAATAGCCCGTTACTTGATAATTATTATTATATAGAAACCAGTCTGTTAACCCCATAATTTTATTCTTGGGATAAACCATAAATAAATCTTCATTAGGGAGAAAATCTACACAGATTACGTCTTTTTCTCTATTAAAATGCGGATACGTTCTAAGAATTTCTGGTATTACATCATATAGACATTTTTTTATACTCTTATTTACAATACGGACTTCTTTCATGACTAAATCAAATCCATTAGGATGCTGTCCGTATGTACAATCACTCATGCACAATGCCAAAAGAAATATTATTATTTTATTTTTGATTTCCATAAACAATAATGTTTGGTAAATAATTATAGTTCGAACCATTATTAATAGAAGATTTATCATTATAATTATAATACCCCCATTTCCCATCATTAAGTGTATAAATATTATAGTTAATGTGATTATTGGGATAATATTCTTTATAATGAAGTACTTGTCCTATATCACCACTTATTACTCCTCTGTCATTAATCCTGAATGAAGGTTGAATACTTCCTCCAGGGTGATTATGATCTAACCTACTTAGATTATTAATCAATGATTTATTATTAAATAGATAGTTCCCAACTCCACCTTCAGAATCTTCGCTATGGCTTGTTGTCAAGATATTAGGAATATTAGCCGTTTTATCAAATTGAGCTAACGACCACTCTACATCTGTATTTTGAGCCAACATCTCGAATATGTCTCTACCATTTTCATTACCTTCTATCCTAAATACCTCGTAGTTTGTGCCATCACTCATCTCCATTGTCTGATGACTTATGGTTCCATACTTAAACTTCAGCGAGTTTATGAATTCCTGATTACTATTTATCATCCTTATCATATCATATTCATCTGTTTCTGTATAATTGGCAATATTACCATTAACATCAACATCCCATATATCTTTTCCATCAGGATCTATTGCATTAATTGGATTATTCCCGCAATACGCATACGGACTGATATTGTAGTATTTCTCTGCCATCGGGTCGATGGTGGTGAAGCGGCCTACATCTGGACTCATGTGGCGGGCACCGTAGTCATACCAGTCGAGGCCATGCGTGCGGTCAAATTCCTTGCCGTTGTACTTATATCGCTGGCCTGTGTTTCCCGTGCTTTCGCCGAAAAGACCGCCAAACGGATAATAGTGATTTATCTGGGTGGCCGTGCCTGCTGGGCTTACCACCACGCGGTTGCTCCCAAGGTGATCCTTCAAGTAATAAAAGTAGAAGGGCGTACCAGTCACGGTCATATACCCCCCATCTACCAGTACCTGTTTCAACACGCCGTTCTCGTAAATCATATTCCCGCAATAGTCCGTCGGGACTGCCGTCGCCGAGGCAGAGGCCTTGTAACTGGTTCGCAGTTTCTGGCCATTGGCATCATAGATGTATGCGGCAGACTTGCCCGAACTGTAAGTAATATTTGCTGGCAAATTTAAGAAATTATATTGAATTGACGAAATGTTTTTATTTAAATCTTTCGTCAGGTTGCCATTTTTGTCGTAGGTGTACTCATTTGACTGGCTTGCACCGTTCATGAAGTTGAAGGCTCCCGTGTAGGTTGGGGTGTATCCAGAGTCATCAATCCTTGTTACCTGATTACCCGAGTATGTAAAAGTGAGGTAGTCAATCGGAGGGAATGCCGTGCTGTTCATCATGCCATTGCGCTTCAGGGTAAGCATGTTTCCCATCCTGTCGTAAGTGTACTCGGTGGTGTAGTAACTGCTCGTATTGCCATTCGACATATACTGTGCCTTCGTCAGACGTGAGAAGTTGTCGTAAGTGAACTTGTAGCCCCGGGTGTTGTTGTCGGCCTTCCACGTCATGGCCGAGACATTTCCGCCATACTGAGCAGTGCTGCCACCGTAGGTGTCATTATAGTAGAGCGTCTCATTAAAGAGAGTGGACGATATGGTCTTCAGCCAGGAGCGCACGTTGTAGGTATAGGTCTCTGCAGCACTACTGATGCCGCCATTGGTCTTCTGCGTCATCTGGCCTAATTCGTTATACGTGTACTGGTGCAGCGTCACCTCGCTGTTGGTGTTCAGTTTATACTTAGTCTTCTTCAGGCGGTCAGCCGGGTCATATTCATAGGTGTAAGTCTCCGTTTGGGTGGCCATACCCGAAGCCATATGCACGTGTTGTCGTTTCTGCACCTTGTCAGTATATGTATATCCCGTGTACTCATAATCCGTTCCACCCATGTGGTTGGTACCTCTTGTCTGGATTATACGGCCTTTGTCATCATAGTATATGGCTGTATAGTTCATCCCGCTGACTCCCGACGAGGTGATGCGTCCGACGGCAGTGCCTGTCAGCAATCCTCTTGGTGACGTCAGTCCCTGCGAACCATAGTCTCCCGTAGGGGGCGTTGTATAGGCGAGTGACGTCGGGGCAAGCCCGTTGCCGACGAAGGAGTAGTCGTCATAGTAGTTGACGGAGTAAACCGATTGGAGACTGGGTGAAAAACCGCTGACGGAATAACCGTAGATGCTGCCGGAAGGAGTGGTCCTGAAAGCCTTGACCACGACATTCTTAAGCGGTTCGCTGGTATAGACGATGCTATTCGTGCAGGTACCTGTCAGGACCGTCCGGCCATAGACATCCGGGATGCTGAAACTCCACACCCCGTTGTTGCGCTGCACGCCGTCCTGGGAGAGGATGCACCGGCCCGCCTTGTCATAGACGTAGTATATAGGATCACATCCTGGCAGACGCTTGTAGATGCAGTTATGCCGGCTGTCGTAACGGTACTCGTAGCCATATTGTAGCATTTGAGTGCTTGCGGCGCTGAAAGAGGCGCCGCTGTTGCTTTCGTAGTAATAGGCTACAGTCGGAGGCAGCACATAGCGCAGGTCGCCGAAGTCGTCGTATGCGTAGTAGGTCGTGGTGTAGTCTGACGATCTGAGATTTCTCACGGCAGCCACCTGTCCGTTCTTGTCTGTGAAGGTGATGGTCTTGCGCCCGTCTTCGTCAGTCACATTTTCTATTATGTATTTCTTTACCGAAGAAGGCGTGCTGAACGTCAGCGTATTGTGGTTCATCGTCAGTATCAGGGCATTGCGGTCGTTATAGCCCGACTTATCCAAGTTTCGCTCTATGACCTGCCGTATGCTGCTATTCTGCCAGGCAGCTCCAGGCAGGTATTTCTCCGTGAGCCTGTTCAGGGGCGACGGTTCGTACTTTTCCCATGTATAGGGCTTGGAGTCATTGAGATTAAGTGTCTGTGAACCGGTCTTGATGCTATTGACATTCTGGATGCCGCTGCCGCTGAACGAGGCGGGCAGCCATGTCCTGAGGGGTCGGCGGTGCTCGTCGTACTCATGCAGTGTCACAAGGCTGTTGCCGCCGGGGGTAATGTCTACGTCCACCTGCTGGTACACGTCACCGAGACCGTTGTCATAGTCGATATGGTCAAGCCACGCATTCGTACCAGTATCCGTTTTCGTACGCGACATGACATAACTGTAGGTGCTGCTTTGGGCAAAGACTATGACAGACAGCCCGCAGAACAGTATTAATATGATATGTCTTCTCATAATCTAATAATTTATAGTGTGATAGGAGTATTGATTCAATATGCGCTTAGTAGACGACTCGTTATTGCCGTCGAAGCGATAGATCTCCTTCAGCCGGCCGAGGCCGTCGTAGTCGTAATAAGTAGAGACGCCCGAAGGGTCTGTCTGCGATGTCACGCCAATGAGTGGCGCATACGTCCATATCGTGACAAGTGCCCCTGAAAGGGTGGAGTTTGTGCGCAGATTCTTCAGGGAGGCCGAACTCACACTGCTCAGATTTGCCAGGCCGCTGGCATTTGTACTCATGACGGCATTAAGAGCCGTGTTTACCTGTGTAAGTGTCGCATTCTTGATTTCCGCCACCATATAGCGGTCTTTGTAACTCCACAGATAGACTGTATGCAGTCCGCTGCGGTCAACCACCTCCAAGGGGTTGCCATTGGAAGTGTACGACAGCACCTGCACGTCTTCTTCGAACGAAGAACCACTAAAAGTCGTGTTCAGACTGTACTGCTTTGAAGGTAGCAAGCCTCCGGTGGTGAAGTTTTCATAATCGGTCTTATATCCTGACACGTCTATCTGGCTGCTGCCTTCTCCTGCCTTTGTCCTGCTTTCCAGTACTGTTGTCATCCTGTTCTGGGCAGCCAGCAGTCCTGAACCGCCGGAAGCGAGCAAGTCGGGGTAGGAATAGGTTGTCGTCATGAGTTTCTTGCCAGTGACAGTGCGGGAACCTATCAGGTCGTTGCTCGTATAGTATATATTCTCCGTGGTTGAGATGGAGTCGGTGAGATAGTATTCCGTTGTCTGTTTCTTATTCAACAGGTAAGAGTGGGCAAACAGTTCTCTTTGTCCAAAAATCGTATTCATTGGGGCAGTATCACCAAAGCCCGGTGAATAGATGTTCTTAAACACATAGTCAATGAGTTGCCCTTCTCGCCGAAGATACTCATAGGACACTTTTCGGCGCATCTTGAATGAGTTCCCTTCATACGCATAGTCGCACATCTCTATTGGCTGGTCTTGTGCCGCAGTATAAAGTCTGCCATCCAGTGTGTTCCCATAGTATTGAAGACTCTGGCAATAGGTCGTATCGTTTGGAAATCCATAGATGTCAAATTTGTAGACCGTCTTTCCTGTCGTATTCTCAGGAGTGTCATCTTCTGAACCGATGTCACCATAATAGACAGTGATTTCAGGATATACCACTGCATTACGCCCACGCAAAAGACTGCGGAAGAAGACAGGACTGAACTGGACATCGAAGCGCCATGTACTTCCATAAACTAGATCGCTAAATGGATTTGCAAAATTAGTTCTTTGCCCTGCAGGGCTTAATCCTAACAGCATATATCTTATCTCTGTGTGTATGGTATTCGGTCCCGATGTGGAAAAATGGGAATAACTTAGGATATTGGGGTCAACCACAGGTTCGCCGAATCCAATATGCTGACAGGACAGATTTGTCGGATCGACCGGCAGATTTAGATTCTGGTTATTGGCTTCCAGGAATGTCGGCCCGTAGCGGTATTGCCTGACATCCGCTACAGTATTGTCAGAAGTATAGTTGGTAATCGTTTTGATCCTGAACCCACCGCCTTCTATGACCCTCCGTTGTTTCTTGGTAAGGACAAAGTCGCCATTGGCAGCAGTGGCTGTGACAAAACGGTGATTTTCAAAAACAAACACCGTTTTGCCACCAGTTGGATAGGTGATGGATTTTAACACGCTATGAGAACTTGGCGGTAAGGCGTGCCTTCGTTCCTCTAGTAAAGTATAGTAATTCAGACTGTATTTCTGATAAGGACACCACCCGTCTGGGTCAGTTCCAAGAGGCTTGACAAAAGTAGAACTGGAGATCTGGGGATTTAAGCCTGAGAGACATTCAAAATAAAAGTTCATGTTTGCCAGATTGTGCTGATAATTAGTTCCCTGTTCGTTAGTCAGGTACCCCCAATGGTCTGTATTATTGAAGGCGGCAGGTGTATGATAGTCGAACTTGTAGACGAGCGAGTCTGTTGGTGATGTTACGGGTCCCTTGACAACCAGGCGGTTCAATAGTGCCAAGGGATGGTTTGGATGATAGGAATTTGAGATGGAATAGTTGAAGCGATATTCTTTCCAGCCTACAACAGTCATCTTGCTCAGATAGTTATAATCCTGCTCGTTTGTTCCGTTCTTGTAAGTGAAAGTTATGCTTTCATTACCATAGTTTATTCTTGTCAGGAGTTTGGTCGTGTAATATGACGGTTGGCTAATGTTTGCGGTTTGTACTTGTACCAGATCATTAGGATAAGGATGGTTATGTATCATTGATATCACCTGCTCTGCCTGCCCTTCTATATGATACTGTCTCATGGATGCATTGTATTGGAGATAAATGGGACTGGTGCAATTTGGCAGGTCTATACGACTCAGGTACCATCCGACATTAGCCATGGGATATTGTGAATCTGTTGTCTTCTCAATGATATCAAACGTATAGACTACACCGGAATCATCAGTCACAGTGAATTTGCTGATCTCCGTGGTATTGGCTTGTGCCACGATTAAGAAATCCCTTTTGGTCGACAATGTATAACTAATGGGCGAATTCCCGTTTTTGGTCATATAGAACTGGAAAGAATCACCATTGGGCAGAACGCACTTAAACAAGTCGCGCTGATAGTTTAAGAGGTTAAGGTTCTCACGATAATACTGATATTGGCACAGACTGCAATTTATAGAATCGTCATTAAGTTTGAAGTTAGCCAACTCATCTGGTCTTGATGCAATGGTTCGTGAGATACAGAAACCTGTTGTCAGTATCCACCCCTGGCCGGTAACGTCATAGTTGTAACCTGACTTTAGCGGAGTGGCTATATACCTTAAAGTGATAGGAATCTTATAACCATGATGGTTTATCTCATAAAGAGGAATGCTGATATCGGGGATACCAGAGGCATTGTTGACAGTGTACTCACCTACCCGCTGGAAGGCCTCTGCCTGTGGCGAGGGTGGTAATGATGGTGTCAGTACGACTGGAGGATTATCTCTCATGCCTGTTGTATCAATCTGGGTCGTGTCGGATGGTATCTTGACTGTATCTGGCTCCATCACAAATGGAATCCTCATATCTGCAGACATAGCCATACAGACAAAAAGACTGTAAAACAGCATTAATTGCCACTTGGGTTTGTAGTTTAGCATCTTTAGTATTTTATTCATACGCTTTTGTTTTTAGAAATTCGGGGCAAAGATAAAATAATTTTTGCATGGTATCAGTATTTCCTGCGTTTCAATAATGGTAGTTTTGGGCTTTTCTTGCAATTTGAAGGCTCTATAAACAAAAGATTTACAGGCTCTTATATAAAAATCAGCGTTTCAAATAAATGAAACGCTGATCCTTGTACGCTTTCGCGTGTAGGTGTATTATATAAAAGGTATTAGTACCCGAGTTGTTTGATCTGGGCCCGGAGGGTGCTGACGGGGAAGGATGGACAGGCCTTGTGGACGCCCTCCAGTTCGCAATGGCCGACGATCTCGGCATCGGGATAGTCCTGCTTCAAGGAGCAGAGCAGCGTGAGGAGGGCCTTCTTCTGGGCAGGGGTGCGGGTGTCGGCGGCGCGGCCTTTCTCGTCGAGACCGCCCTCGTAACAGACGCCGATGGAGTGGGCATTGTAGTGGCGGGCGTGGGCGCCGACCATCTCTTCGGGACGGCCGAAGTGCAACTGTCCGTCGCGGGTGATGTAGTAGTGATAGCCGCAGCACTTCCAGCCGCGTTACTGGTGCATCTGGTCGAGCATCCCCAGCGTCAGGTGCTGGTCCGGTCTGCTCGCCGTGCAGTGAATGACAATCAGATCTATTTTTCTCATATTAAGACAGATTAACTAAGAAAGACATAATCGCTCGAGTTTTGCTCGCTTGCTACCGGTGGGACGCAAGAACAAAATAACAGTTTTTTAGACATAAGAACATAAGGACATAAGATATAGTAAGAATTGCATACTACCTCTTCATGTAATCATCTGTAAACCGTAAACTGTAAACTGTAAACTAGTCCATGCAGGACTGCATGAAGAAGGTTGACACGAAGGCGGTGATGACCGTCAGGACAAAATTTGCAATTTTATTAATCGTTTCTCGTTTCATATAATTGAAATTTTAAGAGTTAAAAAAATATTATTTTTGCAGGGCAAGCCCTGCT
>Ga0247611_10000816_pt1 | contig 60179 bp, 78 predicted proteins | sample 177DNAGHGhighgp2_FD_192422 | JGI IMG/M metagenome (GOLD analysis project Ga0247611, IMG submission 192422) | Sheep rumen microbial communities from Palmerston North, Manawatu-Wanganui, New Zealand - 1770 DNA GHGhigh gp2 | ecosystem: Host-associated > Mammals > Digestive system > Stomach > Rumen... | reverse complement strand
TTACGGATACTGTTTATACTCATCCAACTCACACTTCTTATAATAATGGATTGTATAAGATTACTATTAATAATTTGGGTCATGTAACATCAGCTACTGCAGTAGCTAAAGCAGATATTACTGGATTGGGAATTCCAGCTCAAGATACTACTTATACCGCTGGAGCTGGACTGACTTTAAGCGGTACGCAATTTAAACATTCAAATTCAGTTACTGCAGGAACTGCGGGTACTTCAAGCGCAACAAGTGGAACTACTACTCTAGCAATACCATATGTGACTTATGATGCTCAAGGTCATATTACAAGTAGTGGCACACATACACATACGATTAGTTCTTTCCCAGAAGAATCTTTAGCTTGGGGAGGCCCTAGTCTTCAAGGTAATGTTTCTCCAATAGGAATGAGTTTATCTGCTGAGCATAGTGCAAATAGAATTGCTTATATAAATCCTGCAGCAGTTCAGATTGAATATACAACTAATGGCGGTTCAACTTGGACTGATAGTGGATATAGTGATACAGAAAAAATGTGGTTATGCACTGGTAATACTGATATTGCCATTGGACAATCTAAGGCTGGTTATTCTAATTCTACTGCATTAACAACAAATCATTGGACTCGTATTACTTTAACTGGACAAGATGGAACTCATCAATATGTATATACTGCTCCAAGAAAATTATTAGTTAATATGTCTACTGCAATGTCAATAGATTGTACTATTGAATATAAAACTGGAGCAAGCGGTGCTAATTGGCAAACCTTTAATACTACTCCTTATCGTGTAAGTGGATGGAGTGGTTGGAATGATATTCCTTTAGTTTTAGGAACTTTTGGCGGTGGTAGTACACAAACTGGAAATAATTGGTATTTACGCTTTACCTTTAAAGTTGCTGAAACTAGAACTGATAACTATAAAGGAATGGCTCAAGTTTGTGGATTAAGACTTTTTGGAGCTACAGATTGGAGTTCTGCTTCTTCAAATAACGGAAAAGGTCCATTCTCTTCAACTGGGCATTTATATAGCTATGACGCTGGTGCTAATGCTATTTTCCCAGCTCAAATAACTGCCACTCAATTTAATGGAAATGCAACTACTGCGACAACAGCAGATAAATTAACCGGATTTTCATCTCGTTCAACATCAATGACTTGAGGTAATCAAACTGGTTCAGTAATTACTTGCTTTGCTTCATCCAATGGTGGGGGCTGGGGTTTTAGAGATAATAATCCAAACTCTGGCCAAATATCAATGACTATTGATGGAACTATATACATTAAAGAAGGCGCAGTAAATGTAGGCGATGCAATCAAATCAATTACTCGGTCAGGAACAACTTTTACTTATACGACTCTTTGAGGTACTACAGGCACATTTACTCAACAAGATAACGATACTTGGAATGCTTTATCAACTTCTCAAGCAGGATATGTAGCACAAGCTCCGAACGATACTGGTAAATTTCTTCGTGGTGATGCTTCTTGGGCCGCAGTTACTAAAGCTAATGTTGGTTTAGGTAATGTTACTAATAACGCACAGGTTAAAGGTTTATCGTCTGGTACTACTTCTGGTCATATTGTAACATGGGGTAGTGATGGCTATACTGTTGCAGATAGTGGTAAATCATTTACTACCGCCACTCCAACAAGCAGTTCTACAGATAGCACAATACCAACTTCTAAAGCAGTATGGGCAGCTATTGACGCGTTGGATGTTTCTAATATTACTGGCTTTGGAGCCGGAAAAACATTATCTGCATTATCAGAAACAAATGGCAAAATTAGTGCATCATTCCAAGATATTTCAATTGCGCCATCACAAATTAATGCCACAATACCGGTCAGCAAAGGTGGTACTGGCGCAACGACATTCACATCTGGCCAATTATTAATTGGTAATGGAACTAGTGCAGTAGGCACTAGGGCAATTACAAATAATACCTCTAATACAGCAGTTGGCACTGGCACCAATATTCCTACAATGAATACTATTTATTACGGTTTAGCGCAGATAAATGGTAATTCACAAAATAGAGGAGTAAGTGTTTATGCTCCAACAGCAGTTGGAACTAGTGGACAAGTATTATCATCATCTGGTTCTGGTGCTCCAACATGAGTAGATGCTTCAACAGTAGGGTCTAAAATTCAAATAGTGAGGTGGTAAATTATGGCAATATATTTAGGCACGGATAAGGTCAGTTTAGCGGGAACTAATGGGGGATATGGTCTTAATGGACGTTTGCTTTTAACAAAAACTTATTCTATTAATTTAGGGCAGACTAATTATAGTAGTTTAACGCCAAGTACTACTTCTCAAAATTTAACTTTACCAGCAACAACTTATAGCACCAGCGGAGGAAGTACAATTACTTGTTTCCGTATTGGAGAAGCATATGACGGGACAAAAATTGATTTTAATCAACATGATTATATGGGTTTTGCAGAATGCATTACAGAATATAATTATGGAAGTAATAGTGTAAGCGGGACAATTCATCCAATTAGGCATTGTCAAGTTAGGGATTATCATGAAGGCAAATACATTAATAGTATAAATTCTACTACAGGAACATTAAACACTTCAGCGACTTTTACAAAAGGTTCTTCATATATTCTAGCTCCGCAAGCATTATTATATCAAAAAGCTGATAATACATATGGAATTATTAATATTGGAGGCGGTGTATATCATTCTGGAACGGGTTCTATTAGCTGGTCTACAAATTCTAATTATATTGATTTAATATTAGGAAATGTTACGATGGTAGTCGATACTAGCTATGTTCCAGAAGCCGCATTTACGGCAATAAATCCGGCAAATACAACTATAACAATGACTTGGCACCTTTATGAATGTGATAAAACGGCTTATGGATATGAATATTCACGTGCTTATGAACTTGCGGCAAATCATTAATATAAAATAAGAGTAGCTGCATAATTAGACTTTCATAACAATTTTAAGTAAAATATTGCGTAGAATCATTTGATTATATAGAATCAAATAGAAAGGAGCAAATATGGATATTAATACACTTATAACTTATTTAATTTCTCCAGCTGGGCAGGTGGCATTAATTATGGCACTTGCAGAGCTTATTAAAAAGCAAGAACTTTTTGCATCAAAATATATCTTTTATGTAGACCTTATTTTTGGTGCGCTGCTTGGCATGGGAGTATTCTGGATATATCAAGGAATGCATCCTGTTCTCGCTATACTGGCCGGACTTGGCGAAGGACTTATGGCCGCTGGTGTATTTAGCGGAATTAAAAATTTAAGAGAAGCATATGATGACCCTGAGTTTGTAGAAGGGAATGAAGAAGATGAGTAAGTACACAGGAGCATATCCCAGCGTATATACCACTATTAATTACCAAAAGAGATTAGCTAACGAGGCCAATAGACTCGCATATGCTGGTAGACCTAAAGAAGCTGCTTATCCTAATGGACATCCAACAGCTCAATGAAAGGCGGCTCAAAATAAAGTTGCTAAAGGATTTAAATATTGGTCAGATGCTAGTCGCAGAGGATTTTCTTGTGATGTAGGCGCTGGAGTAACCATTAGGTCGGTGTATGATAAAAATATGCCCCTTGGGTTATGGAAACAATTAAAATATATGAATGCCCACCCTGAGGCATATCAAAAAGTATCTCCAGCAAATGCGCAGCCTGGAGATATTGGACATTATACAAAAAAGGGCGTTAAAAGAAGAGGCCATATTTTTATAGTTGGCGAAGGTAATAAAATTAAAGAAGCTTCTGCTGGCAATTGGGCTTTCTCAACCACAAGCGCTCATAATGCTCGTTTTGATATGAGCAATAAATCAAGATTAACAATATTCAGGGTAGTTAATCAACAAAAATATATCCCTTTAAAGCAGGGGTCTAAAGGTGAAGAAGTTAAGAAACTTCAAAAATACTTAAATTGGTATTTTAAAGGCGATAAAAATTTAAAGGCTCTTAAGGTCGATGGAGATTTTGGGCCAATTACCAAGGCTAGAGTAGAGCGTATGCAAAAGAAATTAAAGGTAACTGTTGATGGAGTAGTAGGTGTGAAGACATTAAAAGCAATGCAACAGGTTAAATAATTTTTATTGCCAATCTAATTAGAAAGGTATGATAAAATTATGGCAAGCACACAAAATTTATCTGAATTAAAAATAAACTATCTCACCCAAGAACAATATAATACTGCATTAGCAAATGGACAAATTAATTCTAATGAGTTATATTTTACTCCAGGTGGGTCAGAATTAATTCTTTCTACTCTTGCTCCCAGTGATGAAGAAGCTCCAAATGGGACTATTTGAGTTCAATATATCGAATAAGAGAGCGGGTGAATAAATGGCGACTTTACGAAAGCAAAAAGGAACTATAGGAAACTATGGGCGATATGGCGCATATGTATCATATTCTACTAGTACTAGTAATACTGCAGTCACTCTTACTGTAACTAATTTCGGTGGGTATTTACATTGCACTGCTACTAGCAATGGTGATACTTATTCCCGTACTGCTACCGATAAATATTATTGGTACGCTTCTGGAGAAAGCCAAGGCGCTCATTATTATAGTGGCACATATGGTTCTCATAAAGTTGGCGCTAATGGTTATGTATATATTAATTGGCACACATATAATAAAACTTTTACTTTCAATAGAACCACTTCTGCACAAACTAAATATTTATATCTTGGTACTAGTAGCAGTAGTTATACATCAACTTCAATTAGTGTTCCAGCTTTACCGTCTTATACAGTATCATATAATGCTAATGGCGGTTCAGGTGCGCCTGGTAATCAAACTAAATACTATGGAATAGCATTAACTTTATCTTCAACTAAACCAACTAGGTCTGGATATATATTTAATGGATGGAATACTGCAGCTAATGGTAGCGGAACCAACTATGCATCTGGTGCTAGTTATTCGGGAAATGCAGCTCTTGCATTATATGCAAAATGAACGCTTGCTACTTCTACGGTTACTTTAAATAAGAATGGTGGAACTGGTGGTACTGATACAGTCACTGCTACTTATGGGTCTGCAATGCCAGCAATTACTATACCGACACAAACTAATTATACATTTGATGGTTATTATGATACAAGTGCCACATCTGGCGGCACTCAATATTATACCGCTGGAGGAGCATCGGCTAGAACCTGGAATAAAACTGGCGCACAAACCTTGTACGCTAGATGGACGGGTGTTACATCTGGTGTAACTTTAAATAAAAATGGTGGAACCGGTGGAACTAGTTCAATTTCTCCTACTTATGGGTCTGCAATGCCAGCAATAACTGTACCAACTCGAACAGGGTATTCATTCCAGGGATATTATGATACCAGTGCTGCATCAGGTGGTACTCAATATTATACAGCCGCTGGAGCGTCAGCAAGAACATGAAATAAAACTGGTTCACAAACTTTATACGCTAGATGAAGTTTAGTAACGGGCAAAATTTATTATCACGCTGGAGAAAAATATAAAATAAATAATCCTTCTTATGTTATTGGAACTGCAGCTTCAGATTATCAATTAGTAACTGAAAGTGTAATTAATCAGTTTGGTATAATTGCTAATAGTAGCGGCACAGCTGTTTACTCAACATATAGCATAGAAACTGATGAGTTAAATATGTATAATATAGATACACTTTTATCTGCGCCACCTCCGGGATGTTGTGACCCTCCAGCTGCAACAGCTTGAAAAATTTGGGATAAAAATAAAAGTAAGTGAGTATCAGCTACAGGAGTTTCTTCTGGTTCATGAGATGTTGGTGCATTAGTTGCTGACGGCACAATTAGTGCCGGAGACACCCTCGTGGCTTTTGCAAATTGGCAAATGGAAACATACACCATAACCTTAGATGCAAATGGTGGATTATTGCCAGACGGCGTAAGCGATGAAAGAACGGTAACTTATGGCGATACCATTACTAATTTACCAGTACCTACTAGAGAGAGACACACTTTTAAAGGATGGGCGATATCTTATAGCGGAGCAAACCAATTTACTAATTTCGGACGTAGATATACATATAATAATCAATATAGTTTTCATTTGGACGCTTATTCATTAGACTGGGCTTCAATAGCACCCTTGCGTGTAATTTCTTGTACTGAAACTGGCGGTTGAAATATAGAGTCTTCATCAGGTAATGTTACTGCTATAGGTTATGATGCTGGCTCCAGTAGTTACAAATATGCAACCAGCACAATAGCATGAGCTAGTTTAAGCGACGGATGGCATGCTTTTGATGTAGTATTTGATGGGTCAACTATAAAATTATATATTGATAATACCTTACGAGCTACATCTCCTACTTTTACTGGTAAAATAGGGTATAATGATACTAACTCTCTTTTCGTTGGCGCAGAACCAGCAGCGTCTGGAACGCAACCAGCAGGCCAATATTTTAAAGGCAAAATTGGAAATATTATTATACAAAATACTAACGCCAAAATTACTTCTAATTTATATACCTCATTTACTATTCCAGCAAGTGATATTACCCTTGAAGCTATATGGCAACAAGACGATAATTTAACTATCGACCCGAATGGTGGCTTATGGAATGGCTCTGGTGATATTCAAACAATTTATAGGGATGGCAAAACAACAATGAATATTTTACCACCAACAAAAGCTGGCAGTATATTTCTTGGTTGAGCAGAAATTGGCAATGGGTCTTTAAGTAAACACGTAAAAGGCGACCCTGTGACTAATGATACAGACCCATCTTTTGATTTAGGGTCAAGTTCAATTGCGGTATATAATAATAGTGGCGGTACTGCTGTCACACATACGCGCCAAGCAAGTAATGCAGGGTATGGTAATCATGAAGTGAAAATTGCGACAACTACAACTCCAACTAACCCAGGATTAGGAGGTTTTTATCAGAATACAAGAAGTGCTGCAAATAAAACTTATATACATACTTTTGTAGCTAAATTGCCTATTGGTTATACTTTAATGAATGCTCAAAATGGAACTGGCAATGATAGAATTATTACTTGATTAACTTCTCAAAATGGCACTGGAAAATATGAGACGTATTCATATGTACATCGTTGTGGTACTAGTGGTACTTTTAGCACGTTTGGGCACGTGTATGTAAATGGAGCTGTACCAGTTACTTGGCAACTTGCTTGTTCTAATATAATAGATATAACTAATGGATTTAATGAAGTTTATACCTTTGGAAGTGGCACAGGTAAATTAATTGCCCTGTGGGCTCCAGTAGGGGTTTGAGCAAGAGTTAATAATAGTTGAAAACGTGCCTTAAATATTTGGAGTCGAGTTGATGATACTTGAGTACCGTCTTTAAATATAGGAGGATATATTAGTAATACCCCTAAAGGAAATTATAATCCTAATTTATTTGCTGGTACTGAATTTACTGATATACCAAGAACAGCTGCAAGTTCAACTGCATGAGATGTACCATTACGTACTTATAATTCTAATACGTCTATGTGCAGTCTTGAGAATGGCGCTATTAAAATTACTTTAAGTGCGGCTGGAAATTTAGGAATAGCTTTGGTACGACGTGCTAGTGATATTGGTTTAGACCCAAATTCTTGGTATACGATTTCGTGCGAAGCAAAAAGTACCCAAACTACAAATCCTTTATGTATAGGACTATCTTATTATAAGACAGATAATACTTGATGGTGGAATGGCGGAGCCAACCCGCAAAGTTTTAATCAAGCTAATTCTTGGCAAAAATTTAGTGTTACTTTTAAGCCCCCTAGCGATACGCAGTGCATATGTTATTGTTTTACAGTAGCTGGTGCTGCAAATGGAACCGATACTTTTTCTATTAGAAATTGTAAATTAGAAAAAGGCGTTATGGCAACGCCATGACATTGGAAATTTTATTCTGAATAGAGTCGAGTATGAATAATTTGACTTTAGCAGAAAAAAACCATATAATATAGTGTTACAGAAAATAAAAAAAAGGGGGAGAGAATTTCTTCTCTCCCCCAAAAGGAAATAACTATGTCAGATAATGTAAAAATTTATATAACAGTTAAAGATGTGCGCCAATTTAAAGAATATGAAAGTTTTTTATTTGGCGTAAGTTTTAAAGAACCCGTAGAAGTTTGTGTTAGCGTAGATGAATTAAATAAAAGATATTACTACGACACAATTGAAATGAATGGGCAATATATAATCCGACAAACTGGCGAGTATGACTTGCGTCCTTAGTGTAATGGTAGCACACTGGTCTTCAAAACCAGGGTAACCGTGTCCAAAGCGGTGGGTGAGGGTTCGAGTCCTTCAGGGCGTGCCAGGCAATAAAAAAAGGGAGAGCATTAAGCTCTCCCTTTTTTTTAATCTTCTTCCGCTGGTAACATCATAACCTTTTGATAAAGGTCATGAATTTTACCGTCCCCGCCAAGTTCTTCATAAATATGAAGTAATTCGGCAAGTTCATTGAATTCTTTATGAGTTACATAACCGCGGCTAATATAATTTTCACAATCATTTTGTAAAATTGTACCATAATATCTAATATTTTGTTCCATATTATGGTCAAATTTCGCTTTACAACCCATCATTTGGTCGTTTAATTTATCTATTTTCTCTAATACCGGTTTCATCTTATCATCTACAATAGCGATGAAATCCGCATTCTCTTTATTTTCTAATAACTCTTTATAACGATTTACCTCTTTGGATAATCTATGAATGACTCACATAACGGCTGCACTAACTAGTCCAAAAAGGATTTCTAACCAATAGGCGTTTAAACCCTCCATATTTTTTCCCAACCTTTCCTAATTCTTTTCGTTGTTTTTTAAGCTATACATGCCGGTTACAATTCCCGCAAAGATTAACCCACCAATTAAATTACCAAAGTAAGTTAACACAAGGTTAGGGAAATATGCCCTCATAATAGCCGTATCTTGGCATACCAAGAAATGATATAAATCTAAAGTTGCATGTTCAAATCCGCAAACGCCGAGTGTGAACATTGAAATCCAAATGGACATTACTTTTTCAAATGCAGAGTCTGTGCGTTTAGCAGTGAATACTCCCATACAAGAAGCTACGCATCCAATAATACCTTTAATAAAAGTTTGGAAAAAATTAGCATCTGTTTTCATAGTAATTTCACCAAGTGCTATAGTGCTAATATTTGGAATTTGTCCAGCTCCCCACATCATTAAAATAAAAATAATTATTCCAAAAATATTAAATAAAGTAACACATAATGCCGATAGCGCAAATTGTTTCCACGTTAAATCTTTTTTATATGATGCTAATGAATATAAAAAATGTGTTGAAAATAAATCAGATTTAAATGTATCACATAAAATAAATCCTAACGGTAATACCGCTGCTGCTATCATTATACTACCAGTAAATAATAAAGTTTCCTGGAACATAAATCCAGTTAAACCAATAAAAAAACCAGCAAGCATTCCATTAATTGCCAGCATTAAAAAATTATTTTGTATAGCGACATTTTTTATTTGGGCCTCTTTAATGAATAAATTTGCTGCTTTTGTTAATCCCCTCATTACTCCTACTCCTTCCTTACTTTACCCTCAATAATGCCCTAAATTTTTTATAATATGGCTACCAATACAAATTGCGTCGGCCTCATCTTGTGTACAATGGACGCCATAAGTTTCAGCAACAAAATTTTGGGCATTTCTCTTTTGTTCTGCTCTTCCTCTTCCTTTAATCTTTAAAGTTGACTTTCAAGTATTAGATGAAACAATTTCATATTTTGCGTGTAACTCTTCGCATAATTCTAAAATTACTCCAAAAACATTTGCAAGTACTTTAAAAGTTTTAACATTATTGCCTACTGAAGATTGCATTTGTATATCTTCAAAAGCAACATAATCTATTTGGTTTTCATTAATTAAAAATTGAATAGATTGTCTTAATATTACGAGTCGGGGTCCAAGTTCTTCATTATGTAAGTCAATTTTACCATGTTTAATTAATTTACCGTCGTCAAAAATTGCATAACCTGATACAACAGACGCCTGGTCTAGTGCTAATAATTTCATTTTTCGTCCCTCCTCTCCTATGCATATGAAAAAAAGGGCAACCTAATTACACTAGGTTGCCCTTTTACTTATTTTGAGGTGGAACCAAAGCCACCAACTCTGTCGCCCTCTACTGGATGGTCATCATCTGTAGTAAGGTACGATTTTATAATACCCTGGCCGATAATATCGCCCTTTTTTAATTGAATGGGGTATGGACTTAAATTAATTAATTGGAAGAAAATTTCTCCTTCATTGTCGGGATTATTATAATAATCTTTATCAATAATTCCTACTCCGTTGGCTAAAATCAGCCAATATTTTAATGGAGTGGAACTGCGCACACTTAATTCGAGATAAGTGCCTGGAGCTAAATGACATTTAACTCCGCTAGAAACTAAAGTGGGGCGTGCGCCAAATCTTTTTGTGAATGCGTTCACATCTGATAATGTCATTGCTACTGGCATTAAATCAGGGTCGCCTAATTTATCCGTTAAACTTGCGTAAGGATAGATAACAATGTCTTCGGCCACCTCCATATCATAACCAGCGCTTGAATATGTTTTTCGGACTGGAAGATTAAAGCCTTCATCATCTTTAAATCTACTTACTTTTTCAAACCAACAATCTTTCATTATGCATCTACCTCATAAGTAATTTTTACTCTACGGTCAGGCATTTTTTCATCAGTAAACATCTTCGTGGCTGTTACTAACTGATATTCTTCTCTATCATCTTTTGGGCCACGATATTTAGTTTTGTAACTGAAAGAAATTAAGTCTGCCCATTTATCATTTGTTAATTCTTCGTGAAGTGCTTCTACTTCGTCTACTGTATCTACACTATAATATTCTGTAGTTTTTAATAAATATTTCATTTATTCATTTACCTCAACCGTAATTTTATTTCCACTAAATTTTGTATTCTCGATTTCTCCAATTTGAGCTTTTACCTTCTGGCACATATCTCCAAAAGTACTGAATAATTTTACTCGATAAATATTTTTTGCATAACATTCATCGGTAATGACATGTCCTAATGACTCTAATGGTGCTTTTGCGAGCAGGTGAATTCTTCCATTATCATCTACTTTATATACGGATTGGTCTCCATCAAATAATTGTATTTCGCTATAAATTACTGGCATTTAATCACCCCCTGTGAATAGTCAAATAAGTAAGCTACATGCGCAGTATTTTCTGCGTCAGTAATCCAACATTCTATAAGTTCATCATAAATTTCTATCGATTTAATTTCTCCTAATACTTTAAGGCACTCAACAACTTCGTCCTCAAATTTAGGTTCACTATCTTTATCTAAAATAAAAATGGTGTAATAGTTTAAATCTCGGCATAATAGCATAAAATATTGTGAATCAAATTTATATGTTAAATCTCTAATATATGTTTTAGCGGTTGTGATTTGTTCGTCATCAAGAGCTTCTAACTGTTGTACCGCCATTTGATTAATCTCATATAATGTAACACCTAAATTTTGGTCAGACTTATATTCTTGCCATTCGCCATCAACATACTGGTATACTTTTTGTTCATCTTCAACCAGTGCGAATTCTTTATCTTCGTGAATCTGTAGGCTATTTAGAATATTAATATCTTTTACTCTTACCATTATTTTAATTCCTTTCTGTCGTATATTATATTATATAAATATAATTTTTGAAAGGCAAAAACGGTGAAAATAAAAAAGAAAACCCCATATATATTTAGGATTTTTATCCTTATATATGGGGTTCTGAGAGGTTTTTTTATTAAAAACGTACATTTATATTACTTTTAAAAAATAAATGCTTTAGAATCGATTCTACGGCACTATTCGCGATTTACTCTCCAACCTTCTTCAGTGCGTTCCCACACGCATTGGTTTGAGCTACCGCGCAATTTTAAATTAAGGTCTTTAAAATTTTTATCAAAAGCGCCGTCAATTAAAAAATTAATTTTGGATAAGATAGAATTAATCTTTTCATTTTCAAATTGTCTTAATTCATTCATCGTATATCCAGTCCATAAGTATATATTAATATGGGGATAAGCTATTCGAACTGCACTTACTATATCTTTAACCATATCTAAATTTTCTGATGCCAATGGTTCACCGCCCAAAATAGAAAAGTTTCTTTGAACACCATTAGCCCCAATTAATTTAATTATTTCCCATTTGGTTTCTTGGGTGTACTCATGACCAGCATTGAAATCCCACGTTTCAGGATTAAAACAGCCATCACAATGGTGTGGACAGCCTTGAACAAAGAAAGAAACACACACTCCCTCTCCATTCGTAACATCGTTTGAAATTATTGTATTATATCTATTCATCTGTTAACATACCTTCCGCAAACATCGCTCCAATAGAATTACCAAAAACAACTAATAACCATTTTAATAGTGCATCCCAGGAGTGTATTACATATAAATATGGTACATCTGCAATACAGTGTTCACTTCCTATCAATATAAAAATTATAATTGCCCCAACTGTGATAATAGGTATTTTACATTTAACGGCTATATGAATTAAAAACCCGCATAAACACCCATATAATAACATTGATAATAAAGATTTAGAAAATTTAACTGTTGCGATTTGAATTAATATATCTGAAAATTCAATATTAGCACACGCATACATAGTAATAACTAATAAAATACCTAAACAATTACCAATAAAAATCAAAATATAAGGTTGAGATATTTTATTAATAGCAAAACCAATCTTGCCAGTATATAATGGAATTTGTAATTGGATAATTGCTAAAAGTCCAAAACTAAATAAAGTAGCACCTAAAATGGGCGGGGTGGTTAAGAGGTTAATGATAACCCCAAAACCAATCAGTACCCCAGCAATAACGCTTTGTTTAAAGTTTTTTACTATGTTTAAATCTATCTTCGACTTCTTTTTGTTTTCCATAATTAAATGCCGTTTTATAATCACCAGTTAAATAGCCAGTTACTCTTCTTAATCTTTGAATATGTGTTGACCCACACTCTGGGCAAGCATTTCCTATCTCACCTGTCCAACCGCAATCAAGACATGTATCAGCTGGAACATTTACTGCAAAATATGGAATGTCTTTATCCATAGCATAAGTTACAATTTGTTCAAGTGCAGGAATATTCTTTAAGATAGCGCCCTCTAATTCAACATATGTAATACATCCAGCGCTAGAATATCCAGTTAACTGACTTTCAATATCTATCTTATCGAAAGGTGAAATTTCTTTCCATACAGGAACATGCATTGAATTTGTAAAATATTCTCTGTCGCTTACATTTGGAATCTTGCCATATTGCTTTTGGAATTTTTTCATAGCGGTATAGCAAAGATTTTCAGCGGGGGTATAATATACTCCAAAATTAAGACAATATTTATTTTTAAATTCTGCACATCTTGTTTTGAATAATTGTTCGATGTGTTTTGCTACTTCCATACCCTGGTCGGTTGTATGGTCGCAACCAATAAGAATTTGAAGAGCTTCTGCTAATCCTAACTGACCAATTACAATTGTTCCATGCTTTAAAGCACTTCTAATACCTTGCTCTGGGATATAACCAGCCATGGTGCCATTCTCATACATAAACTTTGCACTTGAGGCGTCTTGTGAACAAATATAATCAAATCTTTCTAAAAGCATATCCTTTGCATCAAAGATTGCCTTATCCAAAATCTTGAAAAATTCATCAACAATATCTCCGCCTTCTTCAACTGATTCCTTCGCCTCCATCGCAAGAGTTGGAAGTATAATTGTTACTGGACAAATGTTACCACGACCATCTTTAAGCTGGCCAAAGCCGTTAATATCAAAGCCATTAGCTGTACGGCAACCCATTGTACTGAAATATGTACGAGGGTCATTTTTATCATATCCAGCATTACCACTCCAATCTACATTTGCATAGTTTGGATATAAACGCTTTGCAGTTGATTCAAGAGCCAGTTGGAATAAGTCATAATTCGGTGTGCCGGGTTTGTCATTAACTCCTTTCATATATTGGAAAATTCCGCAAGGGAAAATTGGAGTTTTATGAAGTTTGCCGACACCTTTAATTGAGCCTTCCAAAAGTGCCTTAATAACCATGCGCCCTTCTGGTAATGTGCAAGTACCATAATTAATTGAAGTAAATGGTAATTGATTTCCAGACCGACTTTGCAGTGTATTTAAATTGTGATACATACCTTCAACCGCTTGCTGAGTTTCTTTTTCAGTCATTGCTAATGCATATTTATAAACTCTGCCATCATATGCCTTCCACTCTGGGTCTGTAATTTCATATTCAGTGCAATTATGTAACATATGCTCTATCTCATAATCAATTTCATCGATAGGTTTATCATTGATAAAACACCATCCATCAATATAATGTTTAGCGAATGATTTTCTTACATAAGGAACCATCGTCCAATCTAAATGACTTGCACTTACTCCACCAAACTGTTGTAAAGATTGTAACTGGAATAATACTGCTACTAATTGGAATGCAGTATTTACTGAATTAGCTGGGCGCACATCAGTTTGTCTTGTGTTAAATCCTTTTGCTAATAAATCATCAAAAGGAACTGTTAAACAATTGTGCATACCAATAGCATAAGAATCTAAATCATGAATATAAATACGATTGTTTATATGATTATTGCGAGATAAATCAGATAATAAATTATCAATCGCATATTGTTTCATAATTTCATTTGAGGCTTCGCCTCTACGACCACCGAAACTTTTTTCATCGACGTTCGCATTTTGATTAACAACGTTCGATGCATCGAGCTTTTCTTTTACTACTTTCATTAATTGAGCGTTGCGGTTTCTTGCGCGGGTGCGCTCATCTCTATATGTGATATAAGCTCTAGCTACATCTTTACGTTTACTACTCATTAAACCATGTTCTACAAGGTCTTGAATTTCTTCTACCTCTAAAACTTCTTGGTCTAATCCTTCAATATGGTCGGCTATATTATGTGCTTTTTGTTTTGCAAAATCACTAATTTCACCATCAACGGCTTCAAAGCACTTTAATACGGCGTGTTCAATTTTCTCTCTATTAAAATCTGTGTGCCGACCATCTCTCTTAATTACTTGTTTCATAATGTTTTCTCCTCCTTAAGTATATAAAGCATTTCTAAGGTTTCATACATTATTGATTTTTAATTAAAATGGTCTATCTTAATTTGCCCTATTATTTTTTGGGCATTTTTATCAATGTCTGTAATTAGTGTGTTATCTAAAATAATTAATTCACTTGTATCTAATTGTGAAAAATCTGTTTTATCAGTATGATAACGTCTAAATATTTCTTCAATATCAGGGTTCGTTTCACGCAAGAGTTGGCGCGCCAGTCTTTGATTATCACCTTGCACATTTAATAAATATCCTACGACTTGTACGTTATCAATTTTTAATAATTGGTTATATCCACCTGGACTAAATACTCCAACATTAATTTTATCTTCTGATAAATCATTTTTAGAAATACCATAAAACCAATCATTAAAAAAATTAGCAGTTAATAATTTTTTATCTTCTACTAAATGATAAAAATCTTGCAGAGTTAAAAAATGATAAGCTTCATCTGTTTCATTATCTCTGCGAGGCCGAGTGGTTGAAAAAATAATTTTGTTCCACTCTGGCTGCAGTTCGATAATTCTATTTAATAAAGTATCTTTACCCGACCCAGATGGGCCAAGGATTGCTACTATTTTATACATCTATTTTATATTCCTTTATAATATATTCTATTTGTATTGATGGGTCTGTTTTAGCAGTACCAACCATAATTAAACGGTCTCCTTCTTCTTTATAAGTATATTCAAAACTACTATCATTGCCGCGAATCGCCTTAATCGCCTGATTCAGCGATGTATAAATTCCATAAATTTTTGGTTCAGCAATTATGCCTGCGCCGGGCAGACTAAGCACTCCCCACATCTTCCACATATATTACACCTCCTGGTATCTTTCACTTTGGAAATTTAACGTACCATCTCTATTAATCGCAGATACTTTATATAACTGATGGCCAGCACTTGTTCCGTATTTTTTCGCTATAAAGTTATCATTTGAACGGAAACCTTGTACCATAATAATTGACCCACGATTAAACCAAGATTTTTCAACAACGGATTTTGTTCCATCGTCATTAATAACAGATATTTGTTTATCAAATAAACTGAAATATTCTTTTCTAAATTTAACTTCTACAACACCAGTTGTAGTTAATAATGAAACTGTACTACGAACTTTGTCTTTTGCTATACAAGTTCCACAAATTTTATTTAATTTAAATATGTTTCCCGCATGCCCATTCTTTGTTGTATATGTCCTTTCAACTACTGGATGCTCTGGCAATTTAAAGAAATCAACAATTCCATATTTGCTCGTATTTGTTCCAGCCAATTCGTGGTCATGATAGTAAAAACATAATACTTCCATTTCCCAAGTTGAAATTGTGCCTGATGCATACCGGTCCCATGTTTCATTAAATATCCTAATATTTAATAAATTTAATAATTTGTCTTTATTTGCATTAATCCAATCTCTAAATACAGTTTTTGTACCTTCATAATATTTATCCCAAGTTTTTACAGATAAATACATTTCACTATCGACTACATCAACTGAACTATCTAAACCTAACTTAATTAAAAAGTTAAACGCTCTGTCATCTATTTTATATTTATCTTTTGAATATTTGCAAATTGCTTTTAAATATCTATTAAATTCATAAATACTTTTTTCATTTTTTAAACTCTTCGGTATTAAATCATAATCCATTAATGCTTTTAAATTTTGAAGAGTTAATTTTTTCTTTTTATCGCATACATCCCATAAATATTGAGTCATACATTCTTTACGGTCTTGTAATTCATCAAATGCGCCACTCTTTATTAATGAAATCATTGCTGATTTTGTCGGTTTAATTTTATCAATAAATTCTTCAACTGTTGCATATGGACGGTTTGCAATAATTTCTTCAACTAATTCGTCACCAACATTTAACAACGCCTTCATGCCGAACAATATGCGATTATGTTCAACATCTGGGATAAAACCAAATTGAGAGCGATTAATATCGATTAAACTAATCTCGATACCAGCTTTTCTCATTTTCCCAATTGCCGTTGCTAACTTTTTATAATCAGTTGAACCAGATGCATCTTCTAATGAACCACTATCTACGATTAAACAAGCCGTATCCCAATATATTGGATTAAAATTCGTCGCCAAATATAATGTTTGTATTCCTACAAAACTATACGCTAATGCATGTATTGTACTGAATGAATATCCCATTTGTGGGCCAACACCGCATTTCCACACATAATGTCCAAGATTCATACTCTTGGCTTGTGTTAATACTTTATCATGCAATGCTGGAATCTTATCCATTTGTTTTTTACCAACAATTTTCCTCGCTGCATTCGCTTCTGCTAATGTAAAACCACAAATATCTTTATCCATTAACATTCGCATTAACTGTTCCTGTGAAGGTGGCACCCCATATGATTCCAAGAAATATCTTTCCAACACTTTCTGTTCAGCCTTCGTTAATCCAGCCTTATCCATTTCTTGATACCATAAGTTAATATTGTTTTTAAATCTAACATATTTATCTAATGGAGATTCTTCACCTTTTTCTGCGGTCATTAATCGAATTAATCCATTCGTGTCCGCCATTTCTGTTGGAGTTTTCGGTTTAACTTTTTTTGCTCCTTGTGTTCCAACAGCCGAATCAAACTGGAAACAGTCAATAACATTACCATTTGCCAACGCATTCCAAATTCTTGGGTCTTCGATTGGTAAAACTTCGGGGTGCAAATATTTGTCATAAATCTGCCTTAATGTTAAATCTTTTTCAATTAAACCATCATCTTGTAATAATTTAATTGTTTGAATAATAATATCTTGAACTGACGTTAACAAGAAATCATATTTAACATTACCCGCGGCCTCTTCTTTATGTAAATCCCACTGAGTTACTAATGCGCCACTTGGAGTTCTCATAATTGCCGAGTGGTCAAATATATCTTTACCATATAATATAACACCAGACGCATGACTTCCACGACGAGTTATTAATCCTTCAATTCCTTGAATAATATCTAATAACCCTGGATAATTATTCAACTCATAAATAAATGCTGATATTGGGACACGACCCTTTTCAGGATTGCCTTGAATCATATCTTTAATTGACCAACTGAAACCACGTTCAATCGGAACTAATGAAGATAAATATTGCGCCTCATCAATATCAATTCCATTAGGACAATCTTTACTTCTATATCCTCGACATGCCGTTAATATGGCCGCCTTTGATGTTTCCGTTCCAAAAGTTGCAACTTGAACAATTCCTAATTCTCCACGTTCTTTACGAATCGCTTCAAAGATTGCTGGCAGTTTACTTGGCGCCAAATCCAAATCAATATCTCCCAATTCAACACGTTCATCATTTAAATAACGCCACCACGGAAGATTCCATTTAATTGGGTCAAGTTGTGTAATTCCTAATAAATAATGATTTAAACCTGAACAAGCTGAACCACGGCCCGCTCCAACTGTACTGCCGCACTCCCAAAACAAATCAATATAATGTTGCAATGTATTCGGATATGCGAACATACAAGTTTGAAGTTTTTCGCCTATGATTCTTTTAACCCTGGCCTCTTCTTCTAATCGGTCAATATATTCATCTTTTAAACCAATACCTTTGTTAATTAATGCTTCAATACATTGATTAATCCAATATCTTTCTTGAACATTATCACTATTAAATAAACTATTTAATACTGTCCAACGACCTCTATTAAATTCACCTTGAAGCCCATCCCATCGATTACCTTTTGGATACTTTTTAACATCGACCTCTGGAATACTTTGATGATGTTCCAAACTATAAAACTCAATCTTCTGACGAATTTCTTCAAGATTATTCACCATTTGATTAATGGTTGCATCGTCATAAACTAGTTTTAAAAAGTCATAAACCTCTTCTGGTTTCATCATATATGAAAATTCATAGAATGAATCAACTTCTCGTTCGCCATCTTTAGAATTTAAAAATGCTTTATGAATCGACCTATCTTCTTTATTTAAATAATGGCTATCTGTTGCAAAAACCATCTTTAATCCATAAGCCTGTGCAATTCTTAAAATCTTTTTATTAACAATTAACTGGTCTTCATTATCTGCTGGCGCTACTTCTAAATAAAAATCTTCCCCAAAAACTTCTTTTGTGAAATCTAAAAATCGAAGAATATTATTATAATATACCGTCGCTGCATTATTATCTCCAGTCATCTGCGCTTTCGACATTAATAATGCATTACTCGATAATTCACCACCAATACATGCCGTTGTTCCAATCACATGACCGGGATATTTTGACAACACTTCTTTTAATTCAGACTTTAAAGTTGGAACTCGTTCCAATCCTCGGTCTGAATACATATTATACCAAGCCTTTGAACTTAATTCTTTTAACGCTCTAAAACCTATCTCATCTTTTGCAATTAAAATGAAATGATAATACTGTTGCCCTGATTCTCTTGTATCTGTTAAATAAATTTCATTACCTAACCCAATAGTAAAGTCTGGATTTGTTTCTCTCAATTTTTTCGCATATTGATTAACCTCCATGGCCGCACTTAAACTTTCATGGTCAGTAATAACTAAGCCGCTTAACCCTAATTTTACCGCATGATTAATTAAATCGATAGGTTTATTAATACTATCAATTAAACGTAAATTAGATTTAAGAATAATGAGTATGATTATGTATACTATAATAACTACTCATTGTCAACGGCATCACCCCCATTTTTTTATTTTATTCCTTATTATTATTATATCATAATTATATAAAAAAAACAACAGAGAGTATCATTTTACCTCTGTTATTTTTGTCTTACTACTACAAGTTTTGATTTTGCTCGCGTGATAGCGGTATATAGCCATCTCATATGTTCTTCTTCGACATAAGGGAAATTTTCTTCAAAGACTAATACCTTATTATATTCACTACCTTGACTTTTATGGGCCGTAATTGCATACCCATAATCAAATTCACGAGGTCTTGCTTCTCCTCTAAATTTCCGCCAATTAGTTTCATTAATTGTTGGTACGCCAGTAGTTAATAAATTATAGTCAACCAAAACATCATTGTAATAGGGGTCACCAAGAGGACAATCAATATCAAATCCTTCGGGGAGTATATCCAATTTCATCGCGGGATGTAGCTTACGTGTTTCAAATTTACGGATGAAACTGATTGTTCCCGTCATTCCGTTCACTAAAGCGTCCCCAATATGGTTAATATCTTCCCAATAATTATTTAAGCAAATTATTTTATCGCCTTCTAATGGCTCTAAATCTTCAACGTCATAGAGTAATTTCCTTACGTCTTGATTAATCTGCCGACGAGTTGCATTTTTTGCACAAATAATCTGGTCTGCCCAAGTAAACATTCCTGGTATTACTTCTTCGGGGTCGATAATTTGAATTTGTTCACCTTTATATAATTCTAATGGCTTGTTCTGACGCACATCCATTGATAACCTAATAATTTCATTATCCTGAGCTTGACGAACAATTTCAGACAAGAAACAATCGGGGTGGTCTAACATGCCGTTGTCCTGCGCTTTTACTGGCGGCAATTGGCCTGGGTCGCCAAAAGCAATAACTGGAATGTGGTGTGATAATAATAATTCCCAAATATCTTTCGGCAACATAGAAACCTCATCAACGATAATAAGTTTATATGAGCCGATATATTTTTTAGGAATGTGCTTAAAACTTCCATTAGCTTGCGGTACCGACCTATATAATAATCGATGGGCGGTCTGTGCATTATAGCAACCTTTGTTCGCCATAACTAAAGCCGCTTTACCAGTAAACGCGATATAAGCGACTTCGGTCTGTGGGTTTAACCCAAGAGCATCAACTACTATTGGAATAAGTGTACTTTTTCCACTTCCCGCATAGCCAACAATAATAGTATAAGGGTCTTTGTGCTGATATTTTGTTTTACAAATTTTAATTGCTTCTTCTTGTGAGTTTGTTAAAATCATAATTAATTATATTATATTTTTTTTAAAAATCCCAATATTTACTTTCGTATATGTTGTAATCAACTATATCAATTCGCAATGCGTCACCAAATCCGACACTGCGTTTACAATAACCAACTATATCCATATATTTGCGTTTGCCTTTTGGCTGAACATTTATCCATTCATCTTCGCCAAAAAATGTTTTCATACCATTAATTTCATTAGTTAAAATTACTTGGAATGTTTTTTTAGGCGAATAACTCATAGTATCTGTAGTTAATGGAATATTTTGAATAGCGATAAGAGGTTCCTCTATACCTGTTCCCCATAAAGACCCGGCATCGGCTAATGATGCTATATCGCCTTCGTCAATTTGAGTAACATCATATATCTTATCAACTAAATAGCATTTTTCAAAATTATAATCTTTTAATGTTTCATTAATATATTTAACAAATTTATCTAAATTCTTGTCTGGGATGCTAATGCCGGCCGCATTATCATGTCCATGACACCAATCGATTAACCCAGAATTTAATGCAAATTTTTGAAAATTTTCAATAGGGTATCCTGAGTTACGCATCGACCCCGCCCAATGCAAACCGTCTTCTTCATTGACAGGGGATAAGATTAATGTAGGACGGTCATATTTGCTCATTAGTACTGTTGCTACTAACCCAGATAAATTTTTAGTGTCATCATTTGACTTTTGGTTTTTTATTAGTATAATTTTGTTGTCCAACAAACCTTCTTGTGCAATGATATTTTCAAGTTCATCTGCCCAAGCTTTTTTGGCTCTATCTTGCGCCGCTTTTACGTTTTTACATATGCGCGCAGCCTCAATATATCTTTTTTCTAATTTGCCTTTTGCACCTCGTTTACTTGAGGGAATCTGTTCGCTGGCTTTAGAATCTAATAATGCTTCAAATACTAATAATCTTTCTTCTTCAGACCCAAAACGAGTGATAGAATTAATTAATGGGGCAAAACTCCAAGCTAGTGTATGCGCATTTAAAACTCCGTTATTTCTATAATTATCCATCTCAAATAAGTAGTTTAAAAACTTATTATTAATAGTCATTTTATTTAATAGTCTACGGGTTTCAAAATTTGTAATAGGCATAACGTCAGCTATCATTCCCAATAGAGCCAAATCTAAAAATGAATCAGCGTATTCTACATTTAATAATTTATCTAAGCAGCAACAGAATTTATAAACCATTGTGGCGCCAGATAAATCTTTATTTTTATAATCGCATAATTTATTATTTATAACGCAAGCATATTCAGAATACTTTTGAGCATTATGATGGTCGATAATTAATACATCGATACCCCGGTCATGGAGTTCCTGATGCTGAATATATTCTTCTGAACTTGCGTCAGGAATAACTACAAGTCTAATATCATCTGGCACAGTGCTGGGAATAATTCCGTGGTGTTTATTATTATGTACTCGGTATATAATATTATTTTGAGCATAATCTTCATCTACTTTGTTTATATAATTAATGAAAATCGAAGCACTGGTATAGCCGTCACAATCGGCATCTGCCTGCACAAAGATTTTATCTCCGTTTTTCCAATGTTTTAATAATAACTGCGCTCCCTCTTCCATATGTTCAATAGAAGCTGGGTCAAAAACGTCATCATCATTTGTATGTAAGTAATGATTTATATCATTTAATTGAAAACCTCGGTTTAATAATACCTGAATGAGCGCAGAATTATTATGTTGTGTATTTTGTATTAATTCAAACTTCATTATAAAAAAATTCTTTCATTAAATAATTTCATAAAGACTTCTTGCCCATTGTCTGTTGGGCTGTCTTTATAATTTGTAATCATCTTTTTATCAAAGATAAAACTAATTGTCGTAAAATTTTTATATTTATTATAAATTCTACGCAAATTTTGAACTAAATGCGAATGTTCCGAATCACCTAACTGTTGAAACTGGCGGTCAAAACCTATAATAACTTCATTTACTCCAAGATTTAATAATATTTGCATTTGGTATGCCGATATACTGCTGCCGCAACAGGCCGTTGATATATCTAAATCAGGCCCAAAATAACCACGATATTGTAAACAACTTTTTTCTGACTCAAAAATAATCGCTTTTTTAAAAGATGCAATATTATTTTTACTATGATTTATATTGTATAAATTCATTCCAAGAGGGTGAGTATACAATATATTGTTGATGCGTAAAGGACGGTACTTACCATACAACTCTGCCTCAGCTTTACACAATGTCCTACCACGCAAACCTATAAACCTATTATCTATATCAAAATGTGGTATAGTAATTTGGTCTCCTCCGGGATAGAACCCGATGCGCGCATCATTAATTACGTCTTGCGTGATATGGTCATTTAACCAAGGGGTGAGTTTAAGGTTGTAATTAAAACGATTCAAGATTTCATTATCATACTCTTTTAATGATACCGTTAAATCTTTATTTTCTAAAGATTGTATACGATTATAATTATCTAATATATTCCAATCTTCATCGTTTGTCGTAGTGTCATTATCAATTTGAGAAGTAATTCCAAATTTATAAGCGACATATTTAACGGCATCATTAAGGTCAAATTGTTTATGCATTTGAATATCAGCTACTTTAATAACTAAATCAAATACATCAAAGCTATCATTACACCCTGTGAAACAATGAAACATTTGACTGTTGGTATAATAATAAAGTTTATAACTACCTTCACCTTTTGGGTTATGACAAATTGTGCGGGAGAGAATCCCAAAATTTGTATATCTTGGGTCTCCCCCGAACTCATCTAACAATTCAAATACGTCTTCAATTGTAACTTGTTCCTTAATATCGTTTTTATCTAATCCCATTATTTATTAATAGTTGCGTTTGTCGATTCTGCGGTTTTAGTATATGTAAAAGGTACGGGTTCATCATTACAAGTAATAGTATATTTTGTAAAATCTATATCTTTACTATTACCACCAGTTGTTGTGTAATAATATGGGTAATATGAGTGTGATGCTCTACCATCTTTATATCCGTCCATATAAGCATCTTCGAGCATTTTTTCTAATTTGTCTTTTTCGATGAGGAATCTATTCTCATCATATTTTTCAGCAATAACTACTTTATACATTTAAAACGCTCCTTTATCAATTTCAATTTGCAAATCTTCAATTTGTACCATTTCATAGGTATAAGTTGTGGCAAAAATAGGGTTCACTCTACACGTACCTAGGTCTGCTTTACACCAAAGATAAATGCCTTTATATTTGCCTCGGCGGTTTTTATAAATTGACATTTTCATATTTGGAGTTAAATTTTCAGACGAGTTACTTAATATACGGCTTAATCCCTCCATATCAGTTGAGGTTGCTGGTAACATAATTGCGCCCCAATCTATTTTATCTGCTATAGCTTTTGCTCCTCGCAATAGGTTCTGGTCTGGCGTTTCTGAATCTTGATATTGTCCATTCAACTGGGTTGACGATAAAATAAATACATTATATTTTGTGGCAATATCTTTTAACTTTACTGATAACATAAATAAAATATTATCTTCACGCAGATTCATACCCCTTGTACGGGTTGCAACTTCTTCTAAGATTTTTAAACTTGAATGAATGTAATCATAGAATACATAAGCTACATCGTGGTCACGGATATTTTTCTTGATAGTATCAGTAATATCTTCTAACGAGAAGTCTGGTAATACTTCAATATAAATCGGTGACCGCTTTAATACTTCTGCGGCATGGCGCACTCGTTGTTCTTCATCGCCAGTATATTTACCATTTAGAATATGGTCTTCGTTTACACTGGCTAAAAAAGCCAACATCATGGTTTGAAGTTCACTCTTATCTTGCTCTGTAGAAATATACAAACAAGGTTGCGCCACACCATTTGTACGCCATCCTAATAAATCATCATAAATTTCATCGCAACCAATATTACAAAAGTCTGCAATCATTGTACGAGATTTACCAACACCAGTAGGAGCTGAACGCAAATAAAACTTTCCAAGTCGAGCACCGCGTGTAACGGCATTTATTAAACTACCGTACATCGGAACACCAACCTCTGGGTATTGTTTTAATTGTTCAATCAAATCATCAATATCATCACCGGCCTGAAGAGCTTCACCGCCCATATCATTAACATAAGTTGCTCTAATATTAGAAATCATTAAATCAACTTTATTTGCCAGTTCTTCTAAAGATGAATTATCTAAATTCTCTTCTTGGGTTTGTTTTTTCTTGGCGTCAAAAATATTGTCTGGGTCATAAATAAATTTAATATCAATACCAAATTTATCATAGGCCCGAAGCAATGAAAACTTTTTCATTCGATTATAATAATAATCAAATGTTAACGGATTCGCTGCCGCTGACACTTGTGTTAACCATTCTTCACCTTTTTCTTGCTTATACACCGCCTCGCTTTTTGGACGTGAGCTTAAAAAATCTGCGATGGTTTCAAGGTTAACTTTATTTGCCCCTAATTCATGTAACCTATATATCGACCCAAAAACTATTTTATGAAAGTCATTGTCAAAATCATCTTCATTAATATGATATTTATCGGTTAAATCTAAAAGAGATAAATCGTTATAAACGCAACCAATAACTTGCATCACTGCTGCTGTATCATTATATTTAGATGCCACGATTTTCCTCCTCTATTTCTTCATCTAAAAACTTAAACTTCTGACTTACAAATGGTTTTGGGACCGGCACAGGTATTGTAACTTTTACAACTTCTGGGGTGTAATCTTTTAACATTACTTCTCCCGGTCGTTGTTGCGAGTTAACCCATAATTGATAGTAATAATTATAGGCGTCTTTAAAAACATAAGGGACAATTCCTATCCCTTTTGCTCTGCCTATATCATACCCTTTAACTTCATACGCATATCTTAAACAACGCTCTATTTGTTGATATGTGTAATTCAAGTTCTCTCGATAATTTTTAATTTGTGTTAATACTAATGGAACATTATAACTTACACCGAATAATTCTTCGATATAATGCATTAGAGATGTTCTTTGTTTTTCATTTAATGTTTTTTGTTCTAACGCATTATTATAACAAGTTTTATGTGCATATCGAGCGCCAACTTTGACATATTCAGTTGTATCCCTGTCAAAATGTTCCTTACAATAGGGGCATTTCACAAGTGCTTGTTTACCCATATTTTCACCTCTATATAATTATACGAAAAAAATATAAAAAAAACAACCTCAGGGTGCTTTAACCCTGAGGTTTGAATCTTACTTCTTATTTCATTAAATCTTCTTTAATCTCTGTATTGATTAAATAGATAAACTCAGCCTGAGTCGGGGTTGTATCTCCAATCTTCTTTCCTCTGCCGAGATATTTCTCAACAATAGCTGCAATTCTTGGACGATAGTAAGCCTCATTTTTCATCATAAGGGGTGAGATTAAGTTATTAAATTCTTCAATTAATTCATCATAATTATAAGTCGGTTCTGAATTAATTGTTACACGTTCATCAGTAACAAATTTACCTTGTGTTTCAGCTGCCTCCTTGTCAATTGCCGCATTTAATGCATCAACCAAATCCTGATAACTAAAATTAATTACCGGCTCGATGTACTTGAAACGACAACCAACGTCATATTCGCCATCTAATGAACGAAGAATCAGTTTGCGCTCGTTGCCAATAATATCGGCACACGCATAAATATCTGCCATTGCCTTTGCAATATCGTTAACAGATTTCTGTGCTGTTGGAACAACCTGGTTATACTCTGACCCATCTTTTCTCTTAAAGGACTTATCCTGTGAGTGAGAGATGAATAATACGGCATAACCCATCATTGTTAAACTACGGAACGCATCTTCAAATTCCTTTTTATATTTTGCCCAGCCATTGACAGACCAACCACCGTCGCCAAGGTTTTCAATGCCGAGCTGATTACAAATATATTTATCGCATAAAGCAGCTGCAATATCAATTGTATCAATAACCAGTGATTTAAATTCTGCCTGAACCTCAGGTTTCTTTAATTCACGCATAAGGGACTTAAATTCTCCCCAGCTATTAATATCAACCTTTTTAATACCGCCAAGAGCATTATAACCTTTTTCAAATGCAATAAGCAGTGATTTCGGCATCTGTGAGCCAAAAGTAGTTTTACCTACTTTTGGCACGCCATAAATATATGTAATATACCCACTTAAGTCACGACTAACTTTAGTCGGCTCTAGATGTAATAAATCAAATCCCATACTACATTACCTCCTTTTAATTAAAAATCAAATGTTTTAGCTTTAGCCGGTGCTTGAGTAGGAGTTTCAGGCATTGTAGGAGTTGTATTTACTGTTGGAGTTTCAAAGCTGGTTCCTCCGCCTCTATTTGCCTTCCACTGTTCCCTATTTGCTTTAAGTTCAGCTAAATATACCTCACGGTCTGCAATCATCTGCTTTAATTCGTCAGCGGTAATTGTAGATTCGTCATCCCAATCATATGGGTCACTCTGTGCCCAAGTAATAACATAATCTTTACGACTATTCTTTACTTCTCTTACAGAAGGTTCTCCAAATGCACTTTCCTCTACAATCTGCCTTACAATTGTTTCAGAAATTTCTTTACCCTGTACCCTCGTGAATACTGGATTACTAGATGATGCCTCTAAACCTTCAAAATAGTCAATCGCATTAGGATTTAATACTGAAAGTTCAACTGGTAACATTCTCTTTCTAAAATCATCAAAAATGCAACCTTTAATGATTCCTTTTTCCGGCAGATTTCTATCGGGGTCGGCTTCTTGACGTCTAACTCCAGTGATAACCATATCAACTTCAAACTTGTTACGACCATCTTCATCACTTGACCAAGGGCCAGTTGTATGAATAAATCCGCCCTCATTTCTTTTTACAGAAACAAGTTCATCTGTACCAGACCTATCACTATAAAAATCATTAAGTGCAATTGAGGTGTCAACCCTTACTTTTACAGCCTTCTCGGCACCTCCACCCATTACTGTATCAAAAGTACCATTAATTAAATTCGCTAATACAAGATATACAGGATTCTCTTTTTTCTTACTTGTAAGAGCTGTTACATACGGATAATAAATCTCTACGATGTTTGTGCAATCATCGTCCGTTGCTACCTGAATACTACCCTGAATATACTCTACTCCTGGTGTTTTTGCATTCGGACCAGAAGTCTTTAACTGTAAACTATGCTGATAAACTAATCCTTCGCAATGAAAATTATTCTTCGTCTTTTTCATCTAATCTTTTTCTCCTTTAAAATCTTAATAAATTATACTTTTTTATTTTTTAAAAATCCACTTACTTAAAACAATAAATCTTTTGCATAGGGTAGTTGCATAGCAAATTTAATAAAGTTTGGCAATAAGGGGTCATCCTGGCCAGACCATTCATTCAATTTATGATTTTTCCTTTGTTCTACAATAGAACGGATATTTTCATAATTCATTGTAACGGTTCTGGTCTGAAGCCATGATTCTGGAAGTAAACGTATTAATTCTTTCCAATAGCGTTTATCTCCAGTTTGAATATATCTTTGACGCAATGTTTCGCAATTACTGATGATATTAAGCCAAATGTCATCAACTGTAGAATCTGTGCTCTGTGGCGCTCTGTCATACACTTTTAAGTCATGATTGAAATCGCCTATTTCAAAACAATCTATTGTAATAGGCTCGCTTGCTAGTTTATGCATTGTAGAAGTTGAGTTAGCAACAGTTCCTACTTTATAGGTATCAAATTCTTTCCACCAATAAAGCGGGGCTGTAATATCAACTGTTACAAAAATTTGACGCATAAATTTGCGATGTTCAGTGCCACCTTGAATTAGATTCTGCATTAACTTCATATCCTTTGGGCCAATAGAAGTATATATGGCATATTCGCCGTCGTTATATAAAATTATATCTAATAATGCCGAAACTTGTTCTTGGCCGGTCGGATAATCTCTTCCCCATTTTGATAAATGGGCGCGAGCTATTGCGGCAAAATCTTCTATAGAGCAAATGCCCGTTTCAGTATCAGATTTTTCCCAAGATTCTAATGGGTTGCGCATACCATGTATCGCGCCATCAAAATTATAAACTGTAATATTATCAAATTTCATATTTATTCTTCGTTACTTAATGTATAACCAACAAAACGCTTACCAAGATTATATTTCATGAATTCTTCCAGTTCATCAATATAGATATTGCCTTCAATATCAGAAAGGTCATCGGTATAATGAACTGCATTTACTCTTGGTAAATCGTATGCTATACATTTATAGCCAATATTTTCAGGGTGAGCGCATACGATAGTGCCGCCCGTCTTAGCAGCTTCGCGAATTAATTGTTTTGTCTTGCCTGTGCTTTTCGCATTAATAATCTTAAACATTAAGTATTTCCTTTCTTATTTCATACTATATCCATAAGTTTTGGCTTGATAAAAATCTTGCCAATATTGTTCTTGTTCATTAAGAATCTCTGGTGGACAATCTTCTAACCATTCAAAAGTAAAATTTTCTATGCCGTGTTTTTGCATAGCGGGATATAATTTATTCATTGGTGCTTTTTCTGCACCCACCGCACATTTAATATGTGTTTGCCAACGCGCACTTCCATCACGTGCTTGTCCGACATAACACTTTCCATTAATTAAATTTGTAATTTTATAAATTCCAGTTCGTTTTTCTTGCCCTAAAACTCTACCAATTAGGTCAGATAAAGGGCGCTGATAATAAACTGAATAGATTACTTTATTTAATGGGCGCGGGTCACGAAGATACGGTGCAATAGATTTGATTCGATTAATCTCTTCTATATCCGTATCAGATAAATGTAATTGATAAAACTTTTGTTGATTTTGTTTTTCAGCTTCTCGTTTGTACGCTTCAACGGCCGCATTAGACATTGAGCGCATTTTTGCTAAATTATCTTTATACTCTTGGATAGTAAGATTATAATTATCAACAAATTGATGTAGGGATGCCGATGTTTCATCAAGTATTTTTAAATACTCTGTTTGATAACTTTTAACATACCCATCATATTTACGTTTTAAATCAACGCATTTATTTTCATATTCTGTTTGTAATAATTCAAGTTGAAGTTTTTGATTTTTTTGTTGTTGTGCTTCGCTTTCTTGAAAATTACTATCTAATAATTCTTTTTCTAATTTTAATTGATTTATTTGGCTTGTCCATTCTTGATTCTGTTTCCATAACTCTTGGTTAAGAGTAGATAGTTGTTCATTATTATGTTGCAGTATTTGATTTTTTTCTTCTAACGATTCATCTAAAGATTTAGTTCGCTTTAAATGTGGCCGTAAGATTAAATAAGTTATCAGAATACTGCATAATGACGCAACTATGATTCACATAATCTGTACATTAGACATCCAGTGCTAACCCCGCATCATTCAAAATTAAATATTTAACATTGATAAAGTTTCCATCTGGACCTTGAACCTGCATTGGCATTCTATATCCAAAATTTTTGGTACTAATTGCCATTGTAAATGCACCATCGATAGATTTTTTACTAATTCCTAAAGCAGATTCTAAATCAGCAGCTGTTAGCTTTTTATCTTTGTTATCTTGTAAATATTTGATTATTCTCTTTGTGTTCTCTGTCATAAAATTTTAATTCTCCCTTAAGATTTCTCGAACTCTGTTGTCAATTTCATCCATGTGGTGAAGTCCAAATAAGCCATCTTCTACCATTAAACCTAAAATTTTATCCTCGGCTTCGTCGGGGGTAATTAGGTTTTCTTGGGTTTGTTTTTCTATATTAGCAATGGCTTGTGCTAATTTCTCTATACGTTCTTTTTTCATAATAAATTATACAATATTTTTATATAAAAAAAAAGAGAAGAGTTTTATTAAACCCTTCTCTTAATTGTAAATTTATTTAGTGCTATCTAACTCGTTCTTATAAGTTTGGGCTTTGCAAGCATTCATTGTCATATTGTTGTTTTTCCACCATGCTCCCCAAAGCAGATAAGCTGAAGAAGCAATGCCTGAAATTCAAGCATAAAGCATATCTTCACTACAAGGAATTGGATTTTTACCGCTAATAGTTAAAATCCAGTTAACCAGTAGTACGATATTAACCACTAAACGTGCGATGGCTTCGATTTGCATTTTCTTCTCAATATCTTGAGAAACATCAGCGTCATCAAAGGTTACTTCTTCCACACCTAAAACCTGTTCCTGCTCCATTAAACCTTCCTCCTTAAAATTTATATATAGTTTTTACAGCACACCCTCCGGTTTAAGGATTTCATCCACGATTCCGTATTCTAATGCGTCTTGAGCGGTGAGCCAAAAATCATCATCATTATACTTATCATATGTTTCTTCATCAATAAGGGTATGTGATAACGTATACTGTTTTACTTCATTCTCTAACTTGTCGTTGAATTTCATAAAACTCTTTGTTTGTGCCGCTGTACCATTAATAGTTAATGACCCAGCGTGCATCATAAAGATGGTAAAAGGATAACAATCCTTATGTACATTGGGATTATTTCTTCCAGCAATTGCTAAATTAAATCCCATACTTAGTGCATAGCCTAGTATATGTATATATAAAGGCTTCTTATAATTGTCAATAATATTGCAAATATATAAACTTGGGAATACTCCGCCACCTTCTGAATTAATGTAAAGGTGAACTGGTTCATCGCTATCATCTTCATTGAATTGTAATAACGGCATCCCAACAGTTTCAACAATATCAGTACTGCACTCATCATTAAAAATAATAGTGCGGTTTTCAAGATTTCTGAAATACTGATACCCAATAATATTATTGTCATTTAAGCATTCGTCTAATAATGTTGATATGTCCATACTGTGTATATCCTTTCTTGCCGTAGTTTATTTCACTATATAATAAAAATTTAAGTTGTAAGATTTAATGGAAACGTCCTCGTTCTAAATTTTGGATGTTGATACAATTGAGGTGCCTTTAATAAGAGTTGACCCTCTTGAAATTCGTGCACCGGTCGGAACATCTGACCCAACAATACATAACGAACTTGTTGCGCCTACAATTAAAATTGTATCGTCATCATTTATCATACCTGATGATACTATTTTTCCAGTTTTGCTATTTAAGTTATAACCTTTAACGCCAAGACCACCACGATTTTGCAGATTATATTCTGATACAGCGGTCTTTTTGCCGTAACCTTTTTCAGTAAATAACGCAAGTAAATCAGCGGGGTCGCGCACTGCTTCGCAACCAATAACTTCATCGCCCTCATTTAAACGGATACCAATAATACCCATTCCAACTCGTCCTATTGGAGAAATTGTGTTTGTGGCAATGTGTTCTACTTGTCCATTAGCGGTAATAATTAATACCTCTTCTTCGTCAATTAAAATTGTGCTGACTATTGTATCATTTGGTTTGATTTTAATCGCTACCATACCTTTTTTATTACGTCCAGACCTAATATATTCACTTAATTCGGTCTTCTTTAACATACCTTGTTTGGTAACGAATAAAATATATTTAGCCGTTGTGTGTTGGTGAATCGAATAAATAGTTTCTACTTCTTCATTTGCGCCAATATCTAACAACATTTTTAATGATACGCCTTTAGAGGTGTTATTTCCTTCTGGAATATCTCCAACTATTAAACTATACATTTTACCAGCATTTGTGAATACCATTAAAGTATCAGCGGTATTTGTTTTAATAGTTTCTGCGGTAATATCATCTTGAGTTTTTACGCCTTTACCATTTTTATTTTGTACCTTAAACGCAGTAGTAGGAATACGCTTTACTAATCCACTAGCAGTTAAAATAACCATGCACTGTTCAGGCACGATAGTGGATTCTTCTTCCTCTTCTTCTTCTACTAAATCAATAACTTCAGTACGGCGTTCAAACCCATATTTTTTAACGAAGTCGCCTAATCTTTCAATGAAAATAGATTTCTGCGTATCTTCATCTTCAATGATGGCTTCGCATTCTGCCATTTTAATTTTTAAATTATTTGCCTCTTCTTCTAAATTATCTGCCTCTAAATGAGTTAATTTAGATAATTTCATATCAAGGATGGCTTTAGCCTGACGTTCTGTCAAAGAGTAGTCATTTATTAATTGCATTTTGGCATCTTCAGTATTTGCGGCGCCTTTAATCAATGCAATAACGGCATCAATATTATTTAATGCAATTAATAAACCTTCAACAATTTCTAATCGCTGGCCTGCTTGATTATAATCATACTGATATTCTTTATGGATACAACTAACATTATGATTAATATAAGCATTAATATACTGGTCAAGATTTAATAGTTCGGGAACTTTAGTAATCATTGCATACTGATTTGCATTATAAATTTTTTGTAAATCAGTGAGTTTAAATAATTTATTTAAGATTTTTTTCGGTGTATCGCTACACTGAATTTCTATTAATAAAGTATTTTTATCACTTTTATTTAATACATCAGTAATGCCAGTGATTTTTTCATCTTCAATAAGTTTCTTAATATCTTTTAAAAGCGGTTCAATATATACTTGATAAGGTAATTCTGTAATTAGAATATTGTTTCCATCAATTTCTGTCTTTGCTCTTAAAACACAACGACCTCTACCTGTTTCATAAATGGTATGCAGTTCTGACTTATTGATAATGACTCCACCGGACGGGAAGTCTGGGTATATATTATCATATGTAATGCGTCCACGCACTATATATCTTTTAACTTTTTCAAAAAATTCATTTAAATTCCCGCATAACCAATTTTGTGCAATGGTCATACCAATTCCCTGAGACCCATTAACAAATAATCTTGGGAAAATTGCGGGAAATACCTCTGGCCATTCGGCATCTTCAGAAAAATTTAGAATCATATTAACAACATTCTTGTTAATATTTCCAAAAAATCCATCTTCGCTTGCTTTTGATAAACGCGCTTCTGTATATCGTGCGCTTGCAGGCTCTGGGCCAGCTTTCTGTGACCCATTTGCGCCATGCCAATCAACCTCTGGAATATTATTAATCCATGGTTGTGACATACGAGCAAATGTATCATAAATAGCGGTATCGCCGTGCGGCCAAAGCTCTCCAATCACCGCTCCAGAAATCTTTGCAGATTTTACGTGCGGTTTATTGGAAGTATAACCTTTTGAATACATTTCCCAAAGACAAGCGCGCTGACCAGGTTTTAAACCATCGAGCGCACTGGGGAAAGCTCGCTGACTATTTGCTTCATAACTGAAGTCTAAAAAGTTTTGATGAACTTCTTTACATACATCTATTGGCATTATACATTCGCTCCTTCCCCATATTTTAATAAGTAATCTCTTCGGGGTTCAACATCATTACCCATAATAATCTCTAAAAATGCGTCTGTGTTTTCGAAATCTGAAACATATAACAGTTCTACATTTCGTGTCGCAGGGTCAAGTAAATATTCACTTAACTCATCTGGACTTGACTCACCAAGTCCTTTCATACGACTTACAATATATTTATCATTTAGATGTTGCTCTTTATATTCATCTAAAGCCTTACCATCTTTTAAATAAATATATTCATTCTTTTTAGTGGTAATTCTAAATAATGGCGGAACCGCTTTTGCAATATGTCCATAAGTAAATAACTCAGGACACAACCACCAAAAGCAAGTAATTAAAAGATTGATAATAGATTGGCCATCGGCATCAGCATCCGCTGCAAATATAATCTTCCCATACCGCAATTTCTTTTGGTCATAAATTAATCCGCCATGCTCTTTATCTATATCTAATCCAAGAGCCTTAACGATATTGGCTACCTCTTGATTGCCGTAGACTTTTTCGGGGGTGGCTTTACGAGCCGAAATAATCTTACCACGAATAGGGAAAATTGCTTGAGTTTTTCCATCACGTGCTTCAATTAATCCGTTCGCCGCACTATCACCCTCACAAATTATAAGTTCGCAATCTGCACGACTTTTTGACCACGCATCAACTAATTTAGTCGGTAAATTAATGAATTTCGGTTTACCTTTAGTTTCTAAATTACGAGCGTTATCTCGTGCCTTTTTAGCAGCTTCTCTTGCGCGCCTTGCAGCTAATGCTTTATCGGCAATTATCTTAACATCTTTCTCATTTAATTCTAACCAATGGTCTAAATCTGTTGAGAAATCTGCTAAAATATCAACCATATTTAAATTAACAACAGTAGTTTTAACCTGTGCGTCATATTTTACATTTGGTACGGTTAAGTTAAAAACAATATACATACCTTCCTGAATATCATCTCCAGATAGGTTTTCCTCTTTTTCTTTTAACCAACCTTTTTCCCTAAAGAATTTATTAAACTGTCGTGTTAAAGTTGATTTAATACTTGTGATATGGGGTCCACGGTCAGTTAAACCAGTGTTTACATATGCGATAATATCATTTGAATACTTTGAAGTATAAGTTAAGATAAAATCAAGTTTTTCTTTATCTTTTGCGATATTAATTTCACAACGACGTTTAATTATTTCATCTTTACCAACGGCTTCATCAACTAAATCACTTAATCCATTTGCTGAAAAATATACTGTATTCTCACCATCAAGGGTAAAATCAATAGTTAATCCCGGACATAAAGACACTAATGTCTTAAACAGATTAGTGATTTTAGGAATTTCAACTTGCGTATGGTCAAAAAACTCTTCAGATGGTTGCCATTCTACATATGTGCCAGTAGGCTCATTAGAATCTTCAACTTTACGACTATCAAATACACCTTCGGTAAAATGAATTGCTTCTGTTTTTCCATCTCGCCAACTCTGTACATCTAAATAATGTGAGAGGAAGTTAGAAATTTTAGAACCAATACCAAAAGCACCTAATGAAGTTCCTTCATAAACGCCATCGGCATTATATTTACCGCTGGTATTTAATACACTAAATGAAGCTTCTAATATGGTCTTACCATCATCGCGCACTTCATTAATTAAAAAACCTTGTCCATAATCACGCACGCTAACAACATCGTTGTTAATCACAATTTCAATTTTATCTCCGTGCCCTAAACGAAATTCGTCTATTGCGTTTGATAAAATTTCTACCAAGAGCTGCGTTGAATAGGTTGTATCACCACAATATACTCCCGGTGAATGTCGCGTAAATTCTAATGGCGTTAAGGTTTCAATTGAATCTTTACTATATGTATTTTTATTCTTCGCTTTCGCCAATCAACGCATCCCCTTTCCATAAGATGGCTTCGGGTTTAATCTCACCCGTTGCCAATTTATCTGCTAATTCATTGTATTTATCGCCGTTATGTCCTTTAACTTTATAAAACTCTACTTTTGGTTTCTTAATAATCATAAAATCATAAATAGTTTTTATAATATCATAGTTTTCAATTCTTCGGCAAGCCGTATTTTTCCAGTCATTCTTCGCCCAAGTATACATCCAAGTGCAAATAGAATTAAGGGCATAATATGAATCACTATAAATTGATAATTCTTCATTTGGATACTTTTTAAGTACCGCCCATATACCCAATAACTCTTGTGCATTATTAGTTGTATTTTTTATTCGTGGACTAGAAAACGCATCAATAATATGGTCATGCTCATCGACGATTACATATCCAAAACCGCCAACATTTCCAGCTAACCTATTATGTACTGCGCTACCGTCTGTATATGCTTTTAACATAAAAAAATACCCTTCACATTTAATTTTATTCTTTTCTATAGTATATTATACTATATTTTATAAATAAAATCAAATATAAAGGGTTCTACGCCTTATTTCAATTCTAAATTGTATGTATTGGCCTCTGTATCTTCTGTAATAATTGCCACATTAATTTGTTTACTTAATGCGGTGGTAGCATCTAATCCAATAAAATGGTCATCTTGAAATGCGTTGTAATTATTATCGTCATTCCAATAGCTTGAAGTTCCCCAATGGCCGCTAATGAGATACTTGCCTTTTTCTTTTTCGTGGTCAAACCATCCAGCATTATACATTACATAAGGATTGCCCCATGTGCAAGCCTCCCAATGTTTAGGGGTTGCTTCAGTGCGCCAATCATCTTTGTATTCAAACCAGTTGTATGCTGGATTTAATCCATATGCGTTGGCTGCTTTATAGAAACAATCAAACATGCGATGCATACCATCTACATCTAATGGAATAAATGAATGGGTGATAATATATGGGCCAATCTCACAATAATTAACCCATTTATCACTTTTTAACCATTCGATAACGCCCATCTCTCTTAAAGTTAAGCAAGCGGCGTAAGTATCAACACCAATGTCATAAATTTGCCGATTATTTATATAAGGTTTATTATGTGCTATACTACAAATGGTTTTTGCAGTTCCATTAGACCAGTCATATGAGAAACAATCGCCTCTAACCAGACAATCTTTTAAAAGATATTCATGATTCCCTCTGATTAAAATAATATTTTCCGGCCGGTGCGTGCGCACTAGGTCGTATAGTTCTAATGTGCCGTCGCCCCTATCAAATATATCGCCATTAAATATTAAATAATGGTTAGGATTATCTTTTTCATATCCCGCTTTATCTAATGCATCAACCATAATTTTATAGAACGAATGCACATCACTAACTATAAAATATTTTTTAATCATTATTCTACCTCTTTTAGAGCCTCTTCTCGTTGTTTTCTATTTTTTCTAATGCTTTGATAAAAGTTTTCGCCTTCTTCAATGTTACGATGAATTTTATCTCTTAAATCATCGATACATTCTTTAATAACATCAATATCTTCAGTAGTAATTTCAATCCTTTTCGTCAGCATTTTTGCTTCAAAAGAGTCTGGATTAAAACGAGGACTAGGGACTAGCGACCCTTCTAAACTTCTAAGTGCTTTTAATTCAGTCCACTTTTCTCTTTTTAACCCTTGTAATACTTTTAAGCAAGCTCTTAAATATGCTAACTCACTTCCAATTAACTGACTTTTAAAATCAGCGTCGTCCGGATGGCACTGCGCAGTTCCTACATATTCTGTATCTTTATATAAAATACTACACACTGCGACTCCATTAATTTCATCCCACTTATAATTTATTTTACTCATTTAAAACTCCTTTAAAGCTGCTCTTGGCACTCTATAACTTTCTGCTCCATTTCTTCAATAATAACATCTAATAATACTGGATAGCAATTTTGAGAATCAACTCCCACATGATACATAAAAGGTATGTCGTTGAAGAAATTTTCGTTTTGATGTGTATGCCCATAAAGATTGCATGTGCACTGTTTCAAACTCTCCTTTTGGAGATTTGCGGTTAATGATGGATAATGACTTAAATAAAAATGATATTTTTTATAATGTAATACATCTGCCCATTTCACATCAATTACGTTTGTGCAAGTGTTATACATTACAATTCGATTATCTGTGTCATGGTTGCCAGCGATAATATGAATTTTACCATTTAATCTTTCAATGAGTTTGCGGTTTGTATTCAACATCTCTGGAGTACCACCGCCAAGACATACATCTCCTAAAAGATATACTATATCATCATCATGCACAACAGTATTCCAGCGCTCAATGATACCCTCATTCATTTCTTGGACTGATTCAAATCCACGGGGCTTGTATATAAATTCTCTATCGTGATTAAAATGTAAATCGCTTGTTACAAAAATCATACTATTCCTCATTAATTACAAATACTTCATCGAATCCTTCTTCTATTGAAGGCGGTATCATTCTATTAAACATACCAGTAATCGCATATGGCGGCACGTGTTCTCTACCTGTTCTACCTTCATTACGTTTTAATGAAGTTTCTAATGACGTTTTAACCCAAATGGCATATACATGTTCATAGGTGCCACCTTTTCGAGCAATGGCTTTTAATAATTTATTTCTTGTGCTAGGTGTTAAATTAGTCTGGTCTGCAATAACGTGATAACCATTTAATAAATTATCACATATATCTCCTACAAATTTGCGATAAGTTTCATCTTCTTTATCAAAATAACTCTCATCATCTTTTAATAAAGAAAATCTAATCGCATCTCTTGATACCCATTTAGTTTTGGGATGCTTATCGACATAGTATTTAGCAATTGTTGATTTGCCGGACGCTGGCTGTCCGCAAATTAAATATAAATTACTCATTAGTTTTCTCCATCATTAATTTACATTTACCAGTTGGTTGTTCATCGTCATAAGCCATGCAAGATGCTCCTATGCAATCCATAAATACTTCATAATAGTCTGCTATAGCACTGCCATTGCCGGCGTACTTATAATCATAAACCTTTTTTTCTTTCCTAAACGGGCATTTGTTGTGTTTCATACTTTTACTTCCTATATTTTTTCTATTATATATTTATTATATACTTTTTTATTTAAAAAATCAAGCCATAAAAAAAATCCCCCTCGATAAAGAGGGGGATTGACCAATAAGGTCTATATATAAACTTATAAAGTAAGAAAGAATAGAATCTTTAAAAGCAATATTTTCTTTTATAGTGTTGAAAATATTGAAAACATTCACATCAGGAATATAGGAATTAATTGGGGAAAGAAAGTACCTATAATTCACTTTCTAATATAATATATATAAAAATTTTTATAAAAGCAAATAATTTATAGTATTTAGAATCATTTAATTATTGTTTGTCGACTTTTTTACACTAAAGCCTAAAAATGGCTGTTTCATTCTACAAATACATAAATTATTTGCTAATAAACTATATCTTGCGCAGATTCTTCTTATGAACTGCGGCGGTAACTGTTTTACCAACACCAATTACCACTCTATTTTTATTTACTTCAAATACGGTATATTGAGCATACCAAGCAATAAACTTTTTACCTTCATAAGTAACTGCGTTTAATACTTTAACTTTATCACCTGGTTTAAGGGTTTGCGAATCATCCGTTACAGGTGGCTTTGGTTCTGCATATCTAATATCTTCTTCGTCCATCCAACCAAGGCTGCCAGTAGTATTGTAAGGATGTTTTGCGCCAGGTATTGCACGGGTGATTTTAGTAGTTAATTCTTTAACTACTTTTCCAGCAGACTTGCTGGCATTTGAACTTACATATAACTCGCCTTTAATAATAACCTTATCTCCAACTTTAAATTTTAATTTGAGAGTTTCTTCTTTAGGCTCTGGCTTCGTTTCTTCTTTATCGAATCCATTATATTTGTTGTCTTTTATAAACTTGGGCATATCAACGTAGCAATAATCTTGGTCTACCGTTTTACCCGCAATTTTGTTTGACCTAATTACGTTCGTTTCACCGCCGAATTGCCATAAGTAGTTAACTGGTGAGGATGGTTTATTCTCCATCCAAGCGGCTACCCACTTACCATATTTAGTAAGTTCAGATAAACTCATCTTATTTCTAAACCAATTTAAATTTGCATAAATCACTGGATAATAATTTTTAGAAATTAAGTAATCACAGAATCCTTTTGCGGCATCAGTTACTTTTTTCTTACTGGCTTTAGCTTGGTATACCGGGTCTTCTATATCAATAGCTATTGGATATTCAAACTGCTTGCCTTTTAAACAATTCTCATACATATATTTTGCTTCTGCTTGTCCAGCCTCATAGCTTGTCGCTCTGCTGAACCAATAAGCGCCAACAGGCAGTTTTCTTTTAGTAGCTTCTTTATAGAATATTTCAAATTGATTATCTACTTTTTTGCTAACACCATCTTTGTCGCCGGTAAATCCTGCTCTTAATATCGCAAATCTAACTCCTTCTTTTATCGCTGTATCCCAATTTAAACCAGCCTGCCAAGTACTAACATCGATGCCAAAAACTGGTTTATCTATTTTATATTTTGAAATATTCATTCAATCCCTCCTTTAAATCAGAGACCTTCCATACTTTTGAATGCTTGGATATATAGCATTTATCATACCGTTATAATCAGATATTGATTCTAATGTTTCTTGAAGGTCTAACTCTTCTACTGGGTCATATAATGACTCATCGGCCTCTTGTTTTAATTGATTAATGTCATAACATATATCGGCCCTTTGATTTAATAAATCGACTATTTGCTTATCGATTTCTAATAATTCTTTATTTAGTTCTTCTTTTTTTGTATTTATATTTATCATTGCTGTTAACCTCTTAAATTAAATTAGAAGATTTTATTCTTCTGAATTTATTAAAAAATCAACGGGGCAAATTATAAGTGTTTGCTCAATGGAATTTTGATATTATAGTGAAACACAAAAATAAAAGAAAAGGAGGGAAATATATGAGTTTACAAGTTTGACTTCCTCTTACAAAAGATTTAAGAAATCAAGGTTTAAGTAATGTAACAATTACAAATAATGGAGCTACTTACTCCGCTTCTGAAGGGAAGTTAGGGGGATGTTATAGTTTTGATGGGACGGATGATAATTTAAGTTTTACGCCTAATGTCGATGGATTAGAAAGCTTGTCTATTGCATTTTGGGCTTGTCCTGCTGCAGCAACGCCTTCTGGCTCATTTTTTAGTTTAGAACGACTTACTTATTGGCAAATTACTTTTTATAATGATTATGTTGGAATTAGAGATAATTCTATTGGCTATAGTGGTACTAGAAAAAATTTTTCTACTGGGACTTATATTGCAAATACTTGGACTCATATTGCAATTACTTATAATAAAGGTATATTAAAAATATATCGCGACGGGTCTTTGTTAAGTACAAATTCTGTCGGCGGTACTAAGCTTAATACAGAAATTAATAATGCACGGATTGGCAGTGCAGTACAAAGCGGATATTATCACGCTGGAAAAATAAGTGATGTCCGAATTTATGACCATTGTCTTTCTCCAATGGAGGTTAAACAGATAAGTCAAGGGCTCATACTTCATTACCCGTTGAATAGGCAAGGTTTGGGGCAGGAGAATTTATTTCATTGGTCTAATAATGCTACTGGTATTACTTTATACGATTATCAAAATAAAGGGTCTTTTACTCAATTTACTAATTCATTAACTTTTGACCCAAGCACTACAGTTGGTAAAAAATATACAATTAGTTTTTGGGCCAAATCTCCCAACGGTACAACTCCTTTATCATTATATAACAGTAATGGTAAACCTAAATATTTTAATTTTAGTACAACATTAACTAATACTTTAGGAACAGAATGGCAATTTTTTAAATATACTGTAACAAATACCCAATATACTGGTTCTAATGCTAGTACTGATACAAATATTTGGAGACGTATCGAAATATATGCTTCTAACCAAATGAAAGTACAAGTAAAACAAATTAAAGTAGAGGAGGGAGACATAGCAACCCCATGGTGTCCAAATTCAGCTGATACATTAGCAGATACAATGGACATTAACTCTACAACTGAATATGACTGCTCTGGTTTCTGTAATAATGGAATTAAAAATAATTCACCAATGTATTCTTCTGATACTGCTAAATATACAGTATCTACTCATGTAGATGGAGTTAATCAAACAATTCAATTACCAAATTTATTAACATTAATTCCAAATAGTATATTTACTTTTAATGTTTGATTCAAACGATTATCGGCAGAACCAAGCTCAAAGCCTTGGGAAACTTTACTTGGTGGTCCTTCCGGGTTTGAAATAGAAACATGTTCAGCTAATAATGTTCATGATAATAAAATTAAAGCATATAGTTGAGGCGGTGGAACATTTGATTTTGAATTAGATAAATGGAATATGTTAACTATGGTATCAAATGGCACTAATGCTTTATTTTATTTAAATGGTGAATTAAAACTTACTGGTACATATAAAGCTTTAGTTAGTGGCAATTATTTTTTAGGAAGCTGGAGAGACACATCTACTCAAAATTATAAGGGGTATTTATCTGATGCTCGTGTCTATGTAACCCCTCTATCTGCCGATGACATTAAATCTCTCTACCAAAACGAAGCTCAATTAGATGCATTAGGTAACGTCCTTGGCCCAATTAGATAAAACTAAAACCCCTCGGTTATACCGAGGGGTTTATTTTTTTAGCTATGATGTTTCATTAAATACTCTGGAGAAACGCATTTGAAAGACCTTACTCCGTCGAAAGACCTGAATACAATTCCTTCTTTCATTTTTCCGTTGATGCGAGAAGTTTCGCTATTGACGTAATCACGTAACTCTTCAATAGTATCAGGTAATGTATAATTTGTATTTAGTAATGGCACTCCTGGTAATCCATAAATAGATAAGAAGGTATGCATTGCATTTGGATTTAAACGATGATGAGTACCATCTTTATATCCAAAAATTACGTTGAAAATTGCTAATTGATGGTCATTTAAACCATAGTCATTATCTTGGATACCTTTACCATAAGTTTCACCTTGAATAGTGATATACTCATATTTAGGTTCAGTATCTAAAATATTAGTAAGCACTTGCTCAATATGATATTTATCACTCATTTCTGTATATACATTAGTATCATAGAAACCTTTTTTAGATGGTTTATCAAATGCTATGTTACGAGAGCAGACTAAATATTCATATTTAGGGGCAAATGGATTATGGTTTCTTTTTAAAGTAAAAGTAGTAGAAGTGCCATCAATTTTTTCAGTTGCCATCCAAGGTGTTTTATCTTCTAATACCCAAAGCATATTTTCCACACGCTCTTCATCGGTTTTTTTAACCCAAGCTGGCCAACCTCTTTTATCTTTTTTACGTCCAAAGAACATAAAAAGTAATTTTTTACCCCATTTACGTTTCATTAACCAGTAGAACGGTTGATGTTTAAATAATTCTTTGTGGCGTTGTGCCATAGAATAATATTTATCAACACCTCTGCCTTTACGTTTGTTATCTTCAGCCACCGCATATGTAACTCCTAACTGTTTGGTTAAGAAACGAGATTCATCGTCTAAACGGTGCGCCACACCATCAGTATCATAAATCGCTTCTGCGTCGGCAGTCCAACCAAAATTTTCAGCAGACATTAATAAACCTTGAGATAAACTTTTACACATTTTTTGTGTTTTGATTTTATAATGTTTGCTAACTAAAAATTCCATATTGGTAAAAGGTTCCACCTCTGGTAATTTAGAGTCAATTTCAAAATAAATTGCTAAATCATTAGGTTTAAACTCACCTTTACCAACTACAACTGTCCAGCCACCGATATGCGCCAGCTCAACCCTATCATAGTTAGGAATTGGAGTTACATTATCAATTTTAATAATATATGCTAATTGTCTTACTTGTTTAGAATCTAACATAATATTTCTCCTTTATAATATATAAATATTATAGCATATAATAAAAAAGAAGTCAAGTAATTTGACTTCTTATAAAATACATTCTTCTCTTAACATTTGTTTTCGTGATGGCTGTCTTAATTTAGTTAATGCCACAATTTCTAATTGTCTAACTCTTTCTTTCGTTAATCCAACTAATTGTCCAACTTCTTCTAAACTTTTTTGTACTCCGTCATCTAGTCCAAATCGTTTAATCAAAATATTCTTTTCTCTTTTGGGCAAAGTGTTTAAAATTCTCATTAATCCCTCATGAACCGCTAAACTTTTTTCGCCCTCTTCTCCAGTCCATGCATTTGCATCTGGGATAATATCTTCCAATGAAGTATCGCCATCTTCGTCTATAGTTTGATTTAATGAAGTAGGGGAGATATTTGCCGCCATAATTCGAGATATATATTCGGCATCTAATCCAGTAGCTTTAGCCAAATCCTCTAAGGTCGGGTCTACTTCTGAAGATTGAGATAATTGCGCACTTGCCGTTTTAATTGTTTGTAAATCTGCTACTACATTAGCTGGGAGTCTAATTAAACGGGACTGGTCGGTCAATATCTGTGTAAAATATTTTTTTATATAATGTCCCGCATAAGTCGCAAACCTTGCTCCCTGTGTATAATCATACTTACCAGCTGCTTCTATTAATCCTAAATTTCCTTGCTGAATTAAATCAATTAATTCAATTCCTTTATCATGATACGGTTTACTCAAAAATACTACTAATCTTAAATTCGATATAATTAATTCTTCTTTTGCTTTTTCGTCCCCTTGTAAAATACGCTTGCTTAATTCCATCTCTTGATTTGCATCAAGTAATGGGAACTGTTTAATTTCATCTAAGTATTCAGCAATACTATTCATTCTTTCTTTATTCCTTCCTTTATGACTTTAAATCGCCATCCGTTTCCATAGAGGCTAATGTTATTTCCTCAATAAGTTTACAACATTTTTCTACTGATTCAGCCATTAAGACCACCTGTCCAATAGCCTGAAATGAAATTATATTTGTCCTCTCTGTTGGTATAAGATTAAAACCAACATGGCCATCGATTCATCCTAACGTAAAATCAAAAATACTTGTATAGTCGTTATACGTCAAAACTACCCGACCATGCTCATTCCTTATATTTACTAAATAAGGTGAACACTCTTCGGGCACTGATTTTGCAATCACATACATATCTAATTCACGCATTTATTTTTTCCTTTTCATTATTATTCTATTATAATTATAACACTTTGTGAATAAATTGTCAACTATTTTTTTTAAATTTCTCCCAATAGTTGTAATTCACTAATTTTTTCTGAAAAATCTCTCTCTATCAGTTTTCTTGATTCAGAATAATCGCACTTATATCGTAACTCTTTAGTGCTATATTCAAGTTCTACTAAATATTTTTCTTGAGCGGGGATATATGCTACAGATAAAACCCCATCTGTCCATCCATCTGGCATTGGAGAATCTAATTTAATTGTATAATAAACTCCATCGGCTCTTTCTTTTAGAATAATTTCTGTAATATTATCATAATATTTAGTAGGTATAATTTTAATTGCTGTTTTTAATTTCATCTTTTTCTGTTTCTCCTTCTGCTCAATTTTACTATTTTTTTTAATGAAAAAAAAATAATTTCTCGATGTGAGAAATTATTTAGTTAAGACCATAAATCCTAAATTATATATCCATATATCTTTGTCATCAACTTTAAAATGGGTGAAATTTTGATGTTGTTCAACAATAGTAATAGTGGCACCAGTGAAAAAATGTAATGGGGCACCAGTAGTAGTAAAGATAGTTAAAATTTTATTACCGCCTACATATGCGTCATTAACTTCTTCTGACCATATTTCCTTAAAAGCTGATACGTCTATACATTTTGAAGTTGAATCATCAAAAATAATAACGGGCACGTGGCTTAATGTTAATTTTTGGCCAGCGCCAGAGGTTATAGAAATCCATTCTCTTATATCGTTATATTGGACGTCAACTTGTGAATAAAATAATTTAATTGGACTTGTTTCTATTGTGTTTAATATCTTAATGTTATACATAGCAAAAAAAGAGGGCGCAATGGCCCATGGTGAATAAGTACTGGTGATTCGTACAGGATTTGAACCTATGTCTCCGGCCTGAGAAACCGACGTGCTGAGCCTCTACACAAACGAACCTTATCTTTAACTTTCTATAATTATTATATCAAATTTTTTTATAAAAATCAAATATTTCGCGTACGCCGGCTGTCACGGGGGCCCAAGGAAGGTGGACCGCTTGAATTCCACAACTAACTATATTACTTATTTATTAGGGCCATTCTCCAAGTGGCATCCCAATATGAACAATACGTTGCAAATGGAGCTGGCGGAGGGAATCGAACCCCCAACCTGCTGATTACAAATCAGCTGCTCTACCGTTGAGCCACGCCAGCATAACGTGGAATTAATTCCAATTCCACAGGCTATATATTGCTCCTGCTCCTCCAAGGACAAATCCTAATAAAAAGAGCATAAATTCTGTAAACCATACTAATGTACAAAAAGTGCCATCTTTAAATTGCGAATTAAAAAGTGATTTAAACCCACAAAATGCACATAGTATGGTAAACAAAATTAACAAACTAAAATATACTTTTAATACTATATCCATTTTACTTCCGTGCTGATGCGGTCATCAAGGCAACTAAAATAAAGCCTAATGACCCACCAATAATTAATCCTAATAAAAAGTTAATCATTCTTATCTTTTTTTAAATCATCAATCAACGCGATACACATCATTATGGCAAATACCGCAAGAACGGTTAATGTCATGCCTAATATCGCATATATTATTCTTAATATCATCATATAAATATTATACTAATTATTTTTTATTTTGCCAAATTTTTATTCGTTTATATCTTCTTCAAAGATATAGTCGCAACCATCAACTGATTTAATGTATTCTAACATATCAGCATATTCCGGTCTGTGGAACCAATCATTGAAGATATAAGTATAAGAAACTTTTTCAGCGCCAAGAGCCTTGCCGATTTTTCTGAACTGCTGGATTTTAAATCCACAAGTCTGCGGTTTTTCATCGGCACTACCGTGGGTTTCCTGATACTTTTTCTCATAAATGATAAACTCTTTAGTATTTTCGTCGAAGAATGCTTCGTCCGGCAGGAGCTTCTTAGAGATAATGGAGTCCCATTTGATGCCCTTCTGGTCTAAATATCTATACAGATTATATTTCTGCAAGTTAACAGCACCTTCGTGGTTAATTTTTACTCGTTCTTCGAATTTTAATCCAGTTGTTGTATCTCTGTAAAGCATACCATAAATCTCCTTTTATCTTTTTTCTATATAAATTATAACATAGTTTTTATAAAAAAGCAAAAAAAAATAAGCCCCCTAAAAGGGGGCTTAGCGGAATGTTAACGCGTTCCCATCTCTTTTGCGTTAAGCATCACATGGCGGTGGTCGGAGTAGGGGGATTTGAACCCACGACCTTCCGGTCCCAAGCCGGGCGCTCTACCAAACTGAGCTACACTCCGATACGTACCCAACGGACTCGTCGTAACACCAAACCTCCGTCAGTTGCAGACTAACTGCCATGCTATTGAACCTCTCGCAGTGACCACTTTCGCGTCCGCTGCGGGTGTGCATTGTAATTTTATTTAATTATTGCAAATTTCCATATAAATCCATAAGCGCTTTTGCGTTTTCCACGACAAACATCAGAAATATGACTTGCTGCGCCATTGCTTGTATCGGTAATACGGTGTAATTGTCTCGCTGCCTCAATGCATGATGGATAACTAGCAACGTATTCTCCGTCTAAAGTATATTGATTGATAATTTTAGAACATTCATGAGATAATACCTCAGAAGAAGATAATGTTTTTTGATGCATTGTATGCAAAATATTACTTACAGTATCTGCCCCAATTCCTAAAATTTTAGCGGTTTTATTCATATTTTTTAATTCATTATATGTCGCTATAACAATTTCATAATCTATATAGGGCTTGCCATCTCCTCCTATTGTAGCATTATATCCATACTTAAAACTACCGTAATACTCAATCCAGTATTTTTCTCTTTCCTCAGGGACGGTTGTTTCTTCAATTTGCTCAATATAGAAATGTTCTACGCCATATTTACGCATCGCTGCATATAAAGGTCGTTTTTCATAATTTCGTCTTGTACAATCCTTGCAATGTTCTTTAAAACGCTCTTGGATTGAACGATTCGTTTTACCGATATACATTTTTCCATTTATATCATTGGTAATTTTATAAATGTATGCCATAATTAAATGACTCCTTTCTATAAAATAATAGCATTAGCGTTACCCGGTTATCACCACGTGGAGGTTGCTATTATGATAACCTGGAGATGTCGGGATTCGAACCCGAGTCCGCGACAGTTCACTTTGGATTTAAGCCACGTCGAACGCCCATCGCATCCCCATATATCGTGACGTGGCGATTGACCACTTATCGCCACGGTTACTTAATTAAATAAGAATGTCAAAAAACGGAAAATAGGGCTTTTTGACACTATCTGACCATGACATATGGAATGAGCCATAGTCTTTTGTAAAAGCATTAAGAAGCTCATAAGCATGTGCCTGAGCCTGTTCGACGGCTTTAAAGGCATCTTCTACCTCTTTGGCTCTTGCACTTCTCTGCTCTTTAAGTTTCTCTTTTTCTTTTCTGGCCTCAACAACCGCCTTTTCAGCTGCCTTGAGAGCCTCTTCAGTGTCATAAAGTTTTTTTGTTTCGTCGCTATAATACTTCATAAATATCGTCCTTTCGTTATTTATTGTTAAGTTCCTGCACTTAACTAAAGTTAGCTATATATAAACTACGTGGTCGATAGTTGATATACTGGTGCGTCCAAGAGGATTCGAACCTCCACTCTTGGGTTTCGTAGACCCCTACTTTATCCAGTTAAGCTATAGACGCATAAAATTGAGAGAACCATTGTATATTTAAAATTGAGCCTTCGCCCTACCTCAGTTACCTTCAGTTATGGTCTGTCAATGGGGAGATTAGCGCGTGTACGGAGTAGCTAATTCCGTCCAACTAACCCCAGGCCGCCCTCGCCCGAAATCCCATGAGAGATTGATTACTCCCGCCTTTCACCTACCGTTCGCATATTTACGTGTTCTTGTACCCTATATAAGAACGGAATCTGTCCAATCAACGTGCCGCGTTAAGCTACTTGGATGTGCGTGCAAGGTCTCATAGTAGGTCATTTCTCCTACGTCTCGGCACAAACGATTTGTTAGCATTTCCAAGGTTTGACTAGTTTGCTACGCTAACCCTAACTTGGATTCTTCCCCACAGGGGCGTCTATTGCATCGTCGACTTCACGCACTACATTTAACTGCGATAACTGACAGCGCTGCCACTTCAGGTACGTCCTATTCAGGACTCCTTTTAATAGGTCGCCCTATTAAAAACGACTTCTTTTCAAAGTATCCTTATCAATTCATCGTCTGCTCCGCAACACCTCAGCATAACTGGTTTAGTTACTCTGCACTGAGTTAATATTAAATACACAATGCTTCTCTCAATATTTATTTGTCATTCTTTATATATATATTATAGCAAAAATTTTTAAAATAGTCAAATTTTATAACATTTTTGCGACTTCTTCGATACCGGGGGCCAGTAATTCATAAGACCGTACCGATTCATCGCGTAAAAGGCACGTTCCATGTGCTACGTCGGCAAATTTACAATCAGTACAATTTGTAAATTTGTGGCAATACATTTTTAATAGTAAGATAGTATTAAATATGTCAAACTGTTTATCATTCATGTTTGCCATCTCCCTTCTTGGAAAATATAGGGGGTTTCCAGTCTACAGCCGCACCCCCACGAGCGGTCATGGTATATCGTAAACCATGATTGACGAGCGAATTCACGCTTGTTAGGTTTGAAGTTTTCCTTCTTCTTACATCTATCCGGTGGCGATTCTCTTTTGGCCGGTGATTTGTCATCTCGCCTCTAAGCCTTTACAATATATCGAATATATTTCTGTCCATTTTCGGTATACTCTTCAGCTTCGCAAATTTCTTGCAGATGTAAAGATTTCTTTATTTGAGTGAGATTAGCGGTTGGTTGTCCATTCAAATAAAGAATAGGTTCATTGTCATCAAAAACTGTAATATACTTCATTTTTCCTCTGTTTATTTATTTAAAAATCTCTGGAACGCACTTGCAGTGTTTGGACCAAAATATCCGTCTGCAGTGCCAGCATTACATCCTTTTGCATTTAAGAACTTTTGTAATGCTATAACAGTTTGTTTTCCGCAAAGTCCATCAATCTCTCCTGGATTGTAACCGTTCTTTTTCAGATACCTTTGAAGTCTATCTACTGTAGTAGAACCAGTATAACCATCATTGTATCTTACAGTTGTCCAACGAGATAAGTAAGGACGTACTGTTGAAGTTTGTCCGCCAATCCATCCATCGGGTGTAAGACCAAGGAAACCTTGGAGTCTTCTTGTTGAAAGTTCACCAAAATATCCATCTACAGTTAATTTAGATGGGGTTGTAGTAGTTGTTGTTGAAGTAGATGAACCACCTGAAGATGAAGCGCCTAATTGCTTATTAACTTCAGCAGCGATATAAGGGAATTTAGAATACAGATAGTTGCCAGGGCATGTGGTTGCCATAAACATTCTATGGGCGGTTAAGTTGCCACTTGTAGTGCCGTTGAAAACTAACTTTTTAATTCCATTTCTCTTGCAAATATCAACAACAAGTCTAATGCAAGAAGCAAGTGCTTTATCACTTACGTGCCAGTTACCACCGATTTGGTCATTGGCAACCTCAATGGTTACTGAGCGTTGGTTGCTTGCAAAATTACCGTTTGTTCATGCAGCATATGCTTCACTAACATATTGGCCAATTCTGCCATCGCTACCTACGCCATAGTGAGCAGAAGCTTCTCTTGAACGAAATACGCTGCCGCAAGTTTCTACACTAAGATTTCCAGCCATATGGTGGATGGTAATATCTGTGATTTTCTTGCCACCGCGATAGCTTCAATTGGGAGACCAAGCGGTATAGTTTACTAAAGTTGAATTGCTCATTATTCTTCCTCCTTTAAATTACATAGGAACAGCTCAACTTATTCCATCTTCAGAATCAGTTAATTCATAATCAATAATAGTGGAATCTCTGTCGAGTATTTCCTTTGCCTGTGTTTTAGTAATACCGGGACTATAATAGTAGTAATCCCAGCTCTCATTTTTACGTTTAATCCATAAATAATGATACGTGTTTTCAGTTTTTTCTGCCATGTTATAACCTCTACTTTTTTTAAGGGCACAACCAATTTATTGTTGTTATTTGCCCTATTCATTTTGCAATTCACTTTTCTCCAAAAATAGTATAACATTTTTTTTATAAAAATGCAAACAAAAAAGACAAGTTAGCACTTGTCTTTTGATATGGCGCCTCGAGTAGGATTCGAACCTACAACCTATCGGTTATGGAGCCAGAGGTGAGTTACGTTCCTCACACCTTGGGAGCGACCCAATGCACTACTTTATACGACTCTGACACAGCCGATTGCTCTACCGTTGAGCTATCGAGGCATGGTTGCGGAGGTGGGATTCGAACCCACGGCGACTAGGTTATGAGCCTAGGAGGCTACCGCTGCCCTACCCCGCGATATTGTGGCTGGGGTGGCTGGATTCGAACCAGCGTATATAAGAGTCAAAGTCTTATGGCTTCACCGCTTGCCGACACCCCAATGTTTATATAAATATTATACCAAATATTTATATAAAAATCAAATTATTCGCTCATATCAGCTAAATACACCCACACAATAAGATATTGCGGATTTGTGCTTTGCCACGCATCAGGGCATTTAGCCATTGAATATTGGACTACTGGAGTCAATAATGAAAAAGTGTATTTTTGATTTTCAAAATTTATCAACTCATCATCCTTATAATGCGCATAACCTAATAGACCATCACCGTTACCATAAATAAAACGGTATTGAATATCTATATCTTTTAATTGTAACTGATTAATGATGTCTATTACTCGCATTTTTCTCCTTTTTAGTGGCCGAGGCGGTAGGATTCGAACCCACAGGGCTTTCGCCACAACTGATTTCAAGTCAGCGCCGTTATAACCGTTTCGGTACGCCTCGATATACTGGAGTGGATAATGGGACTCGAACCCACGACCTTCGCCTTGGCAAGGCGACGTTCTACCAACTGAACTACATCCACATAACTGGTCGAGGGGGAAGGATTCGAACCTTCGAAAGCTCAGCTAACGGATTTACAGTCCGCCCCCTTTGGCCGCTCGGGAACCCCTCGATATTATTCCACAAGTTCAGATAATACGTTTTTACTGTCATCATCTAACATTTCAAAATATGGGTTAACGCCATCTTCGTCAGCACCCATCGCATATGCTAATGCAATAATTTCTGCTAAAATTTTAACACTATTAGGCTTATCCATTATAAACTCCTTGTGAATAAAAACTGAACTATGGCGACCTGGACGGGATTCGAACCCGTGACCTCCGCCGTGACAGAGCGGCATTCTAGCCAACTGAACTACCAGGCCATGGTGAGAGTGGCTATATTGAGAATCATCTAGAAGCCATTTCTGCCACTTATACCGTAGTACGTAATACTAATATAGTAGCACTCTCAACTCTCTGGCGGAGTGAGTGGGATTCGAACCCACGCGGCACTTGCGCACCCTAATGGTTTAGCAAACCATCCTCTTCAGCCTCTTGAGTACCACTCCAAATTAAATAGAGCAATATGCTCTATTTTAATTTTTTTCTAAATTACGAATCTGACGTTCAACCTTATTAATAACACCGGGCGAATCTGTTGCCGTAGGTCTAGTTTTAAGGGTCTTGAGTCTTACTCTCAGAATCTGTGCTTTCTCTTGATTTGTCATATAGTTCTCCTTTTTTTAAATGGTGCGCCTAACTGGAGTCGAACCAGCACGGTATCGCTACCGACGGATTTTAAGTCCGTTGCGTCTGCCTATTCCGCCATAGGCGCATGAAGTAGAGTTTATCCCTTCTCGTTATACTCTACCTAGGCTACGGCTTCTCGCTTATTGGGAATAGCCTTTCTTAATTTTTATTATAATTTATTATACTATATTTTTTTTATTTTTGCAAGTTAATCGTCCAGTAAATTACTGAGATTAGCCACTTTTGACCTTTCTGTAGTTGGTAAGTTAACTACACTAACCATTCTGTTGCCCTTAAGCCTATCAATCATAAACGGTGTTCCATCTTCAAAAGTCTTAAATTTATTAACTCCATAGTCACTTTGTCTAAAATCACTTAAAAACCAAAGTTCAGACCCTTCACCGACACGGCCAATAATTAATTGGTATAAGTCCCTAGTTAAGTTTTCACTTTCATCACTGATAATAATAGAGTTATTAAAAGAACGACCCCTAATAAACCCAAGAGGCACTGCTTCTAATTCATTAGAATTTAATAAGGTTTCTAACCCATCTAAACCGCCAACTACATCTGCTATTGGTAAAAGCCACGGTAATTGTTTATCGTCAATTGTGCCTGGCAATGCGCCGATAGATTCAGTTCCCTTTACATTAATATTATTCCTCAAATAAATTATTTTAGCAAAATGCCCACGCTCTATTAATTCTAATGCTTTATTCAATGTAAGGAAACTTTTACCAGAGCCATAAGTACCAGTAAAAATCTTTAATGGTGTAGTTCGGTCATCCAAAGCATCAAACATTAGCTTTTGTTCTGTATTACGAGGCTTAATTGTTTCAGTCCATTGGTTTTTGATAACGTGTCCACCAATGTGTACGAAATATCCATCTTGTAATTTTAATAAATCCAGCACTTGACCTTGCTGGTCGCATAAAACAACATATTCATTCTCTAAAAAATCACCTCTAATTGTGTTTTCTGAGTAGAATTCAGCAAGCTCTTCCTCGCTTAAACAAAGTCGCTGATACCCTGTATAGGTAGTACCATATTCATTATTCATATAACTCACCCCTAAAAAATTAAGAAAAGCCGATGGCTTCTCCTAATAGTAATAATTTATGTCATATATTAATGAAAGTCAGGAAATTGTGATTAATTTGAGTTACCCTCGTTTCTTGCTTGGTTATTCCAAGCTATGACACAAGAAGGACAAAGCCAGCGTCTATTTGTCGCATCATATATCATTTCATTACGATAATACGTAGCACCGCACATCTGACACGAATATACCTCGGTTACAAAACAATCTTCGCAGACCGGCACTTCACCGCCCTTAATATAATACGCTTCATCTTCTGGTATTTCAATACCGCAACAATCACAAATTACATACGGTTTAAATATATGGTGCTTTTCTCCACATCTTTGGCACACCATTTCATTATCTACTGGGGGCTTATCATCACAACAAATACAACGCACTTTTGACCCAAGCGTAAAATGAATCGGCTCACGTGAAGATGTGCGCCATGAGTAATATGGTGTATAATAACTTGAATATAGTAAATCGTCATAATGGCGTGACCCTTCAACGTCAGTAATTAGGTCGTATTCATTATAGAATTTACCACCCATTGGAATTTGTGCTTGAGAATGATTAAATTCCATGTACTCGCCAGAGCCATCCTTATACTGGTATCTATCTAATTTGTCATTATGCCACTCGCTCCAACGATAAGGCTGATAATTTAACAATTGAAATAGCATATCCCTAAAGATATACATCGCATTATCTAGTATAAACGGATACTGCCTACCAGCATATAAGGCATTGTGTTCGTCAGCTAAAAAGAAAAGCATACGCCATTTTTTAGAGTTCCATGGCACTGTATCGGGGAAACGGGGTAATATTGTATTATCATCTTCCCCTTTAATATAGCAAATAATTGTAGATTTATCACACATATATGATAAATTTCCAGCCTTATAATCGCCATCTAAGGCATGACAACTACGCCAGTTGTAGTTATTTTCGCTTATAGACAAATAGTCGAGTGGGTGTACCGATATGCACGGATACCCCTCAACCTTATCTTCTGCGATAATTGCACTGGCAAGCTGCTGCACCTGAAATAGTAACTGCTCATCGTTAATAAAAAATTTAAAAGACCGCAGTAATTTCATTCCTTTTGGAATTACTTCATCATTGTATACGTATTCTTCAGCGACGGTGTTGGAAAAAAACTCATCAACTGAGCGAGTAAGTAAATAACGTGATAACGCATATAACTCTAAATTGTTATATAGCGATGAGATAAAATTATCTAACTTAGCCTTTTTATTCTCCTCGCTCATATGAAAAGTCATTTTATTAGGACTTTCATAAATTAGTTCTCCGCCAAAAGCGTCGATAAAGAATTTCTTTGCGTCATACCAACGGTCTATTAAACCAGTTAAATCTAAATCAGTAACACCTTGCGAATATTCTAAAACTTGTTCAACTTTATTTTTTATATCTTTTATTTCTTCCATGTGTCTCCTCTACCTCTGGCATTTTTTCTTTTTTAATAAAAGTTTTTACCTTCAATGCGTTTTCGCATTCATGACACAGGGTTGAATTGGGATATTTGGGGTCAACCTGGAACGTCCTATAACATCTATCACACCAATTAAGTAATAACCCTTTATCAGAATTAGCGCAATCACAGCAACAATATTTCATAGTCCCGTCTAACATTAATACTGGGAAAATCTCTCTTTCAGGCTTTCCTTGTTTGCAATAATCGCAAGTATAAATGTGGTCGGGGTCATCAGAATATCCCCAATAGTCCTGTACTGGGTCATCCTTTTCATAATCATAGTAATAGTCGTCGCCATACTGCCACGCATAATAACTCTCATAAGGGCCGCCGTATCCATATCCATAATAACCAGAGTATACCATTGGTATATACTCAAACGCAGGAAACTCAGGCTCTGATAAAATCGTGCTTACACGCTTTAAAGTATGATACATCTGGTCAACGTAAAGTTTTTCTGAAGAAGTATGCTCATTAACATACCCTACAGATAAATTTACTCCCGCCATACCCCATACCGGGCATAATTCACAAATGTCGGTAAATGAACCATAAGCCGTTTTAAAACCAAAACTCTGAATGTACTGCTCAAAGTCTTCGTTATCACAATCATAAAATACGCAATCATTACCATTGCGCCTATCTAATTGAATGAGATAACTTAACTTGCCAAATGGATATTCTTCATATGCGTTTGCTAATGCTAATGCGCCAATACATCCACTTTCCTCATCAGTTGTGAAGATTATATGGGGTCTGAAGCCTGCTTCTACAAGTTTCATAATTAAAAATATGCCAACTTTATCGTCATAGCCTCCACCATCAAGGTTGAGCATCACGTTCTTGCGCATATCATAAAACACTTCATGCTTAAGGTCGGCTTCCCATACTGTGTCCATATGAGCTACTAATCCTACTGGAATATCACCTTTTGCCACAATATATTGTGAATGAATGATATAGTCGGTATAATAGTCAGCGACAAATTCTGCGAGAAAATGGCGTACTTGATTCTGCTTCATCAGCATTAATCTTTCAATTAACTTATAGTCTTTTTCTGTTAAAATTTGCTTTTGCATCTACATTCTCCATTTTTTCTTTTATATTATTATTATAATATATTTTTTTTAATATTTCAACCTCACACGCATAAAAAAACGACTACTAAATCGAGTCGTTTTCTTCAATCGCTGATTGTTTTTCTAATTTTTCTGCAAATTCTTTTAAAATGGCTGGGTTAGCTATGTCCAGCAAACGTCGACAAATGTGACATGGCGCCCCTGACTGACATCGTTGTCCACAATTTATCCTTCGTTGTGTTAAGTCTGACCGTAACAACCTATTATTGCCCGTATAGTTAAAATTTTGTATAAGCAATCTTAAGTCTGTTGGCCATTCTTTATCTTCCATATATACCCTATATAATGCCTGTTCTTGAGTTAATGTAACATTATCAAATTCAATAGTATCAATATATTTATCGTATTCATCTATATCTTCTGGTCTAATCCATGTTCCAACAATTCCATCGGCACGAATCATGCCATCATCATATGCAATATTGGGTATTGCACGAATAGGAACATTATATTGTTTTATCTTTGGTAAGTCAAAAAATAATGGGGCGTCTAATTTTATATAGCAAACGCCAAGGTTTAATAATGATTGTAACTGATAATATGTTTGAACTTTATACCCCCAAAAGAACGGAATATCTAATCGTTGCATTATTTCATAATCTTCTAAATGTGCAATACAAACAATTAATTTACCGCGAGATAAAATGTTTCAATTAATTAAATCTTGTTCATTAAGTTGTTCTGTCGGCGGTACTTCTAATATTACATGTGCATCAGGATAAGCATCAAATAAGTCTGGTAATGAGTTTCTGTCTCTAAATTCTACTTTAATTTCATCGGCTTTTTTAAGATAAGCAGATGATTGACGAGAACTTAAGCATACTTTCATGAGCATACCTCCTTTGCTACAACTATTATATTAAATTAACTAAGCAAAGGCAAATAATTCCCAAAGGCTTTTTATTTTGGGGTGGACGGCAGTATTGGGCCCAGGCCGGCCGGCAATTTTTTTAGGCACTTTCAAAATTTAAAAAATCGCAATATAAAAAAAGCCCTTGACGGGCCTTTTCTTAAATGGAGTATACTGTAACTCTTTTCTTATTGACCTTGGTTACAGCCTTTGTAACTGTACCGGCATCAACAAGAGGGGCGATTCTTGAAGCAACCTTGTTAGGAGTTGCATCGGGAATCTGTGCGGCAATATCGGTGAGAGTCTGAGGAGTAGCGGTCAGTACATCCATCAGTGCTTCAGTGATGGCATCACCAGCGGCTCTCTTGGCTGCGGCTCTCTCTCTTGCCTTTTCGTTCTTTCTGTCGATAGCGGCAATCATCTTGTCGCAAAATTCAACTACTTCAGTGTTAGCGGACATTTCAGTTTTAATTGTGTTGAGGATTTCTTTCTGTGTCATGATTCTTTTTACCTTTCTTATTTATACTCTTTGCTTTCGTTTTTGTAATTATATTATAAACTATTTTTTTTAAAATTGCAAGTTGTGTGTGCTTGTTGTGGTGGTCATACCATTTACATAATAAACTCCAGTACCTACTCTGATGTCGTTGAGGGGAACTACCTTCATATCAGGCAGTTCCTCTAATCCATCTCTGTTGAGACGGTCTTTTACCATCTCTTCAACTTCGCAATCATTCACGTCATCTGCAAGAACATAGAAGCTGGTTCCATAGTTATGTTCAAATGCAACGGGCTGATTAGTGAAATATCTTGCCCAATCGTAGAGAACATTATCTATATGTGTTTCAAAGCTGACGTATGACCCACAGTTATCCCAACGTCCAGTGTGGGGGAATTTAATTGTCTTTAATTCTTCTTCGGTAAAACCACGAGGGAGAACATATACGGTTGACATATTGTCATTATAGTGATAGAGTTCATCTAATATGTCATATGAAGCATTGTTTTCAAAACAATATTCGCAGAGATAATCTCCATCAACCTCATACATATCGCCTATGTCATAGATACGTTCACCGCAATTGGTGCAATAACAAGTATCATCACAATCCTGACAAACAAGGTCAACAGTATCATTAAAACAACCATCTAATGAACCGCATGACATGCACTGACGAGGGCCGCTGTAGTTGAAGATGAACTTTTTAGGTGAGCCATCTTCGTTTACATTGCCATCCCAGTCAGAGGCAATAATTGCACGATGTTTAATAGTGCCAAAGTCATTGTACATTGCGCCAGTTTTGAAAGAGAAACAATACTGATGAGGTTCTTCTCCTTCAGCGTGCGCGTATTCGAACCATGAGTTGTGGTCAAATGCGATAGTGTTTTCATCGAATTTCCAACCCAGATTCTGCTCTGCGAGGTTTGCAAGTGCATGAAGTGCGGCATCGGTGAGGTGTTCATTCTGATAAGGATATGCTTTAACTCCAAAGATTCCTTTAGGAGAAACTACCATCAGCTGTCTCCACATCTTTGAGTTCCAAGTACCATCACCGGGCATCGACATGGTTGTGTTGCTTAAATATGCAACTACAACGGCTTCAGAGTTCATCATTTCAACGGTACCGGCACGATAGCATCCATCACCTTCCCAAGACATACAAGATGACCAATCGTTGTTATTATCGCTCATGGTTGCATAGTCAAGAGGGTGAATTGATAAGCATAATGTACCGTGAAGTCTTTTCTGTGTTAAAACAACAGAAACTTCTTCTCTAAATGCGTCCTGATGAGGCAGTCCACCCCACATATTTAAAATTCTTAACAGAGTTTTAACAGGACGGCATCCCTGCTGCACCTTAACAACCTTGCCATTGGGACAGTTTACAAAGAATGTAAGTCCATTGTAAACATTCTGTGCCAGAATAGGAGGGCTGAGCAGAAAATCTACATACCATTCACTACCAGTTTCCTTTAAGGTTTCAATGTTAGCATTACGCCATTCATTAAATTCACGAACGAACTGTGCAGTTGCGCTATTAGAATCAAGGAATAAACTGTAGATTTTATCAAGGATTCTTTCTTCGCTCAGTTCATATGTAATAGGTTCTCTATAAATCAGAGAATTACCAAGCAGAGAATATAAATATCTCTCTTTCTGTGGCGCCCATGCGGCTTCTAAAATCTCGGTTGCAGGCACATCTTCAGTGCAGTTACCGTTAGCATAAGCAATTCTATAGGCATCGAACATTTTCAGTTCTTCAGTTGTTAAAGCGTTGATGATACTCATTAATTTTACTTCCTTTTTCTTTATTTGATATATATATTATATCATAAAAA
>Ga0247611_10000815_pt1 | contig 60185 bp, 86 predicted proteins | sample 177DNAGHGhighgp2_FD_192422 | JGI IMG/M metagenome (GOLD analysis project Ga0247611, IMG submission 192422) | Sheep rumen microbial communities from Palmerston North, Manawatu-Wanganui, New Zealand - 1770 DNA GHGhigh gp2 | ecosystem: Host-associated > Mammals > Digestive system > Stomach > Rumen... | reverse complement strand
CTTTATATTTTCCCCGGAGGGAATTTTTGAGAGATGCTTTTGGTATATTTTTACCGGGGCATAAGTGATTGTACCAATTCCTGGGTGTGGTGAACCCAGGCTCCTTTCACGAGTGGTCTCCTGCAATCATTTATACCCCTATAAAAGTATACCAAAAGTCTAGTGAAAGGATGTGAAACACCATGAGAAAGAAAGTAGAGTGTATCGATTCTTCACAAGACCCAGTACAAACTACTGTATATCTCACAGCCTCTACACCAGAAGGACGTGAGAATGAACTCGTGGACATGGCTTACAACGAAGTAGCTAGGCGAATAGCAAATCATCAGGCCACTTCTGCAGAGTTAGTACATTTTTTAAAGATGGGGTCTGAGAAGGAACGATTAGAACGAGCTAAACTGGAAGCTGAGATGGAGTTACAGCGAGCAAAGACAGTTGCAATTGAAGAGGGGCGTTCAATGGAGGCAATTGCTAAGGAAGCTATGGAAGCTTTCAAACGATATTCAGGAGTGGAGGAAGAGGAAGTATGAGTAAGAGACCAGACAAAACATTTATTGATGGGGAGATTGTTAATATTTTTCATGACATAGATAATGGGAAGTGGAACCGTTTAACACTTAAACCTGGTTTCCTTCGTCCAGCATATCAGTACACAAAGGCTGAGGTCGGAGGAATAGATGATGCGGTTTCTAACATATGATGAACTCATCAAGTTCCCAACCTTTGAGGAACGTTTTGCATATTTGCAACTGAATGGGAGATGCTCAGAAGAGACATTTGGTGGACACAGAGTTCTCAACCAAATGCTATACAATTCCCCTCAGTGGAAAGAGATTAGACAAAGAGTAATTATTAGAGACAATGGCTGTGATCTTGGTATAGAAGACCGCCCGATTAATAGTAAGATTCTGATTCACCACCTTAATCCTATTACAATCGAGCAGGTTACCAACTTTGATCCAGCAATATTTGATCTGAACAATTTAATATGCACTTGTAAAGCAACTCACGATGCAATCCATTATGGCGATGGCAGTAAGTTGGCTCCAAGTGAAGTAACAGAAAGGAAACCTGGTGATACTAGGTTGTGGTGAACCTTATGTATGAAGACTGTTTGTATCATTATGGTGTCAAAGGACAACGCTGGGGTGTTAGAAGATTTCAAAACCCCGATGGAACTCTAACTACCGAAGGTAAAAAACATTATGGGGTCTCTGACGATTTCGATGGCAGAATTTTTTCTAAGAATACTAAGTTTTATAGAATCGCCAATAACAAAGAAGATGTAACCTATGGTAGACAGAAATATTTGTCAACTAATAAGGCAGATCACAAAGCATGGCAAAAGTATATTGGAGATGCTTATGCAGAAAGAGGCTATGAAACCTACAATGTGAAGTATATGTCAATTAAGGATTTGAAAATCGCCAGAGCAGAAAAAGTTGGTGAGTTACTTACTAAAGAATTCATGAAAGATCCTAAGATTGCAAATCAAGTAATCGAGGATACTAAATCTGCACAAAGAAAGCTGGGATATTCATCTGATGATGTAGACGATCTACTCTCTCTAAATTTTGCGATGCAAACCAAATCTGGGCAAATGTTTATTAATAGGTTACTGGAGCTTGGTTATGATGGAATTGAAGACAAACATGGACAAAATACAAGTAAAGACCCTGTCATAGTCTTCAATCCAGAAAAGAATCTTAAAAAGGTTAGCACAACAAGGTATAAATAAGGAGGATAACAGTATGGGCTGGTCAGAAGATTATTTAAGTCATAGTGGTATCCTCGGCCAGAAGTGGGGACAAAAGAACGGTCCGCCTTACCCATTAGGTCAGAAGACGCATGACTCAGTAACAAGAACTGCTGGTAGTGCTGAACGCTTTGCTGCTCTAGAGAGAGGTAATGGTTCTGCAGCGTCACTACATACATCAAATTCTGGCAAACCAAGTAAAGTTGGTAAGGTAATTAACAAAGTAACAAAGATGGATGCAACAGCTTTGAAGGTTAAGACTAAAGATGACCTGGTGACCGCAAAGAAATACGTTGCAACCTACATGCTTGGTAAAAACGAACTCGACACTATCCTCAAAGAAGGAACCAAACTTAGTCGAATACAGACATCTAAAGAGATGGAGTCATTCCCGTTCTATGCTACTTATAAGAAGCATGATGTTAACATGTATGAAGGTATGTTTGGTAAAAACCTTAAGAAAAGAGCACGAGCTATGGCTAGAGCCGCTGGGGACGAAGAAGGCATGAAGAAAGCCATGGACATGGATGTTTATAGAGTCGAGCTCAAAAACACTAAGGGTCTTAAAGTCCCGTCTGACGAGAATGCTGGTAAGATTACTGCCGGACTTCTTGATAAGAAAAGCTTTAAGAAAAATCTAAGAGAATCAATCGACGATTCACAGGCCAAGATGCGAAGACCTAGTCAGCAGATGTTGTTCAATTCTGCAAAGAAGGCTCTCGATAAGCATCCAGAACCTGGGCTTAGTCCTAAAGATCAGAAGGACATCTACAAAGCATTAAATCTAACACTCACGTATCACAATCCACCTGAAGTAAAAGTACAGAAAGACTTCTATTCAGCAATGAAGAAGAAAGGCTATGGCGCAGTAGTCGATACTAACGATCAGGAATTTAGTTCGTATCACGCTAAGCGACCAATGATTGTCTTTGATACCAAGAGTACTCAGGTTGATAAGATTCGCACGCTTGATGATAAGAGGGTTAATAGACTCAATGCTATGTATAATGTTGAAAGGGTTGCTAAAGAATCTATAGAACAGACCTTTGGTACACCAATTCGATATTTACAAAGTAGGGGGTGATACTTGTGAGTAACAACCTCAAGAAAGGAGGGAAAGTGTATGACAACAATATTGGAAGACATAAAGAAACAGATAGGAATTGTTCCAGAGTATTTAGTGTTTGACGACCAGATACTCTTAGATCTTAATTCCGCATTTAACACCCTCCATCAGCTTGGCGTTGGCCCTGAGGAGGGTTTTTCAATTAATAAAGATACAACCTGGGAGGAAGTTATACATACAAATAGGTTGAACTTTATTAAAAGCTACATATCAATGAAAATTAAAGTGATGTTCGATCCACCAACAAGTTCTTTTGCTTTAGACGCTTTGAATAAGCAGATAGCAGAGTATGAGTGGAGGATCACATCAGAAGTAGAATGTTATGGACAGGGGGATATGTAATGTACGGTGAAGAATACATGGACGATGTGCTTGAGCATCACGGTATCCTCGGCCAGAAGTGGGGAGTCAGAAGATTTCAGAATAAAGATGGTTCGTTGACACCAGCAGGAAGAAAGCATCAGATTGATGAAGGGTACGATAGGGAGTCGCGCTCAAAATCAGGCGGTTTCGATAAAAAGAAACTCGCAAAAGGTGCAGCAGTAGCGGCTGGTGTGGCTGTAGGAGTAGCACTTATAGCAAACCCTACAACTAGAGCAACCCTTGCCAAGTATGGTTCAACAGCAGTCACTAAGTTGGGTAGTGTTGCTGGAACTGTGGCAGGTAAGTCCATGAATGGTGGAGCGGCTATAGCTAAAAAGACTGGGGAGCGATTAGCTAAAGTCGGAGACGCCATGGTCGACGCGGCTTTACTGTCAGCTGGAGGCGTTGCTATTAACGAGGTCACAAAGAAATTAGATCCAGGTGAGAATGCTACAGAAGCACAGAAGAATACTGCAAAGATTGTTACTGATACTGTAACAGCAGGTATTAAGACTGCTACTGGTGCCGGCAATGGGTCTAACAATAATAACTCCAATGGTAATAAGGGCGGTAAAGTAGGAGCAGAGGTAACTAGTAAGTTAGGCTCGCCTACAAACCGAGGAGTTGATAAACAAAGTAAAGAATGGGCAGACCTGTTTAAAGACATTAGCCCAGAAACAAGAGGCACCATAAAATCCCTTGCAAACCAGGGGTACGATATGGAGCAGCTTAAGCGCTATAAGAGCGAATTTGGTCATGCGGAGTTCGAATCCTTACTAGAAATGTACGCAGGCGTTGAGATTGGAGTGTGATGTAAATGCTATCCAATACTGCAACTCCGAAATACTATGGTAAGTTCCGGACAGATGTAGTAATGGGTGTCATTCCTGTTAACGAGCAAATCTCAATGGAGATGAATCGAATAGACGCATTGATAGCCGACCCGAGGTATTACTATGACGATTTAGCCGTAGAGGGTTGGATAGCATTCTGTGAAGGAGAACTTACACTAACTGATGGGTCTGACTTTAAAATGCTAGACTCATACAAATTATGGGGAGAAGAAGTATTCGGGTGGTATTACTTTGAAGAGCGAACCGTATGGAACCCTAACGCTTATGGTGGCGGTAGAGGTGGATACGTTAAAAAGAAATACAGGAAACGGCTTACATTAAAGCAGTATCTTATCGTAGGACGAGGCGCTGCTAAAACTTTGTACGACACTTGTATTCATGCTTACTTCTTAAACATCGACACTTCAACAACCCAGCAAATGACAACAGCACCAACTATTAGACAGGCTGAAGAAGTATTGGCACCATTCAGAACTGCAATTGCTAGGGCTCATGGGCCGTTGTTTACGTTTCTAACCCAGGGGTCTATACAGAATACCACTGGTAATAGAGCTAATAGGCAGCAGCTATGTTCTACAAAGAAAGGTGTACAAAACTTTATTACGAATTCTCTATTAGAGGCGGTCCCAATGTCTATTGATAAGCTTCAGGGACGAAAGGATAAGATCGCTACTGTAGACGAATGGTTGTCTTGCGAGATTCGTGAAGACCCTGTAGGCGCTATAGAACAGGGTGCAGCTAAGAATAAAGATTATTTGATAGTTGCAACATCTTCAGAGGGAACTGTACGTAATGGTGTTGGTGACACGATCAAAATGGAGCTTATGAAAATCCTAAAGGGTGAGTATTATGCTCCTCATGTATCCATTTGGTGGTACAAATTAGATGATATAGAAGAAGTTAATAACCCAGCTATGTGGAAAAAGGCAAATCCTAATTTAGGGTTTACCGTGTCTTATGAGACTTATCAAAGAGAGAAGGAAAGGGCTGAAAACAACCCAGAAACTCGTAATGATACGTTAGCTAAAAGATTCGGAATCCCTATGGAGGGTTACACTTTCTTCTTTACTTTCGAGGAAATACAGTTACACGATAAACAGGATTTCTGGCAAATGCCTTGCGCTTTAGGCGCGGACCTGTCTCAAGGTGGTGACTTCTGTTCCTTTGTATTCTTATTCCCTCTACGAGATGGACGGTTCGGAGTTAAGACCGTCAACTATATCTCAGATTTTACTCTACATAAACTCCCAGGAGCTATGCGACAAAAGTATGAAGATTTCATAAAAGAAGGGTCACTAGTTGTAATGGACGGCACAATTCTTGACATGATGGAAGTTTACGACGAACTCGATATGCGTATAACACAAAGCGGTTACGACATAAGGTCCTTCGGATTCGATCCATATAATGCTAAAGAATTTGTAAACCGTTGGGTACTGGAGAACGGTGAATTTGGTGTAGAGAAGGTAATACAGGGTGCAAGAACTGAGTCGGTACCGTTAACAGAGCTTAAGAAATTAGCTTCTGAAAGAATGATAGTATTTGACCAGGAACTAATGAAATTCACAATGGGTAACAGTATTGTTATCGAAGACACAAACGGTAATAAGAAATTATTAAAGAAAAATTACGATGCGAAGATTGATGCTGTAGCAGCTATGATGGATGCTTTCGTCAGCTACAAGCTCAATAAAGACGCATTTGAGTAAGGAGGAGATATGGGATACTTCGATGGAGCTATCCAGGCCCGAGACGAGTCTGAGAGCCTAGAACATCACGGTATTCTTGGACAGAAGTGGGGGGTTAGACGTTTTCAGAATAAAGATGGTAGTTTAAATGAAAAAGGAAAACGTAGATACCAGAATCCAGATGGGACCTTAACTGCTTTAGGTAAGCGAGTATCGAAAAAGTATAAAAAAGAGAGTGACGCTATGGCGTTGGAGTTAGCATCTCAGCGTCAAAAGAGTATGGTAAACGCTTATAACAAAGCTGCTATTGAGGAAAACCGAAAAATTGATGAGGCTATAAAACGCGGTGAAGACAAAACGATGACAGTCGATGCATGGAATAAGAAATGGGATGATTCCATGTCAAAAACATATGATAAGTATTATTTGGAAGAAATCGCAAGTATTGCTAACAATAGTAAACACCAAAAAGCTATGAAAAAACTTGTTAAGAAGTATGGAATGCTGGAATGGGACGCATTAGCAAAAACAAACGCAAACGACGTTAAACTCATGAAGGAGAGAAACGTTGACGAGCTTAGGCGACTCGCAAATTCTTAAGGAGGTAAAAATGAATACTAGCGATTATCTCGAACACCATGGTATCAAAGGAATGAAGTGGGGAGTCCGCAGATACCAGAACTATGGTGGTACATACACTCAGGCCGGGTTGAAGCGTTATAGAGATGCTGAAGCGAAGTATGATAAAGCTGACACCAGGTATAAGCGGGCTAAGGCTACACTTAAAACCGCAAGGCGTAATGATGATTATCAGGGAACTGTAAGCGCAAAAGCTGAAGTTACTCAGGCAAAATTAAGCCGTAAGATGGCCAAGGCAAACTTGGAGAAACATTACGATCACCTTAAGCAGGACAAACTTGGCGATCAGGGTAAGCTGTTGTACGCAAGCGGAAAAACAATCACTGGTGATAAATCAATCACAAACACTCTGGCAACGGTTGGTTCTGTTGCAGTTTCCGCTGCTATTTACGGACATTCCACTGGTCTTATACATGATAAAAGAATTACAGCAGCTCTCGCAGCAGTTGGTGGCGTATCATATGCGGCCGCGGTTGGTAAGGGTGTGAAAGACGAGTACGAAGCTAAGCGTCTTAGGGCATACTACAGCCATACATCAAAATATTAAGGAGAGTTCAAAATGCCGACAATAACACAAAGAATCCGGTCTGGATGGAACGCGTTTATCGGTCGAGATCCTACTGAGAATTTCAAATACGAGATTCAAGGATCGAGTTACGGTATACGACCCGATAGGACGAGATACTCAGGCGGTAATCAGAGATCGATAGTAGCCGCCGTGTATAATAGGATTTCAGTTGATGTAGCGTCTATAAACATAGAACACGCTAAGCTTGACGATAATAACCATTATGTTGATACTATCGCTTCAGGACTTAATGAGTGTTTAAATGTAGAAGCGAACGTCGATCAGACCGGTAAAGAATTAATACAGGACATTGTAGAATCGATGTTTGATGAGGGTGTAGTTGCAGTTGTACCAACTGATACAACTAAAGACCCCTTTGACACAGCAGCATTCGATGTCCTATCTATGAGAACAGGTAAAATCGTGTCCTGGTATCCTAATGCAGTTAAGGTTCACATTTACAATGAGAACACTGGTAGGTATCAGGATATTATTATGCCTAAGAATAGAGTGGCCATTATCACAAACCCATTCTATTCAATAATGAATGAACCAAATTCAACTTTACAAAGACTAATAGTAGCTATTAATAAGTTGAACGCGGCTAACGATATGTCAGCTAGTTCAAAGCTTGACCTCATTATTCAGTTACCTTACGTAACTAAGTCGCCACAGAGAAAAGCTGAGGCCGCTAAACGTAGGGAGGAGATTGAGAGTCAGCTTTCTACTTCCAAACTCGGAATTGCCTATACCGATGGAACGGAAAGAGTAACACAGCTTAATAGATCGTTAGATAATAATCTGTGGACTCAGGTTAAAGAGTTAACAGAACAGCTATTCTCTCAGCTTGGTGTTACACCTGGAATCTTAGATGGAACTGCTGATGAGGCTACGAGAATTAACTATTTCAACAGCACAATCGCACCAATTCTAGAAGCGATTACAAATGAATTCCGTAGGAAGTTCTTGACAAAGACAGCAAGAACACAGAAGCAGTCAATTGTCTATTTCAGAGATCCATTCAAATTAGTACCTGTAAGTCAGTTAGCTGACATTGCTGATAAGTTCAGACGAAACGAGATCATGACGTCCAACGAGTTTAGAGCAGAGATTGGTATGAAACCTGCACCCGTTGATAAGGCGAATGATATTTCGAACCCTAACCTCAACAAATCCAATGAGGAGATAAGTCAGGATTCGTCGAATGGGACACCAGATACAGGTATAGAACAGACTAATAGTAGTTCAGTTGATATTAGTGGATTACTACGGTCTATAGGCAGTCAAACAATTTAATAGGGAGGTAAAGGTAATGTCTAAGAAGTATGACTTTGCCGGTTGGGCTACCAAGAACGATATTCGTTGTTCTGACGGTAGAACTATTAGGCATGGGGCATTCTCCGGAGACGATGGTAAGACAGTACCTCTTGTGTGGAACCACAGACATGATGACGTAAACGAAGTCCTTGGTCATGCTCTTCTTGAAGAGAGGCCTGAGGGTATATATGCGTACTGCTCATTTAATGGGACAGAACGTGGTCAGAATGCAAAACAGCAGGTTCAGCACGGTGATATTGTTGCATTGTCAATCTTTGCTAATCAGTTAAAGCAGAGAGGTGGGGATGTACTTCACGGAGCAATCAAGGAAGTTAGTCTGGTGTTAGCGGGGGCTAACAAAGGAGCACTTATTGATTCAGTATTAGAGCATGGGGAAATTTCAAATGACGCGGCAGAGATAAGTTTTGTTGGTTATGGAAATATTAAGTTATACCATGCGGAAGGAGAAGAAATGTACGACGAGTATGGAAATCTTATCCACGCAGAAGACGATGATGAAGAAGAAAATAATGAGTCTGGTGGGGAAGAAACAGTTCAGGATGTTTATGATTCCATGAACGAAAAACAGAAGAAGGTTGTATCTTTCCTTGTGGGGAAAGCAGTAGAAGACGCTAAAGGTGGAAGCGCCAAGAAAGACGAGGAAGTACAGCATTCAGACGAAGACGATGATGAAGATCTCGAGCATTCAGACGAGACCGTTCAGGACGTCTATGACACCTTCAATGCAAAGCAGAAGAAGGTAGTGGCTTTTCTTGTAGGAAAGGCAATTGAGGATTCAGAAGGAGGAGAAGAAATGAAGCACAATGTATTTGCAGGTGAGGAGCAGCATGTAGGAACACTCTCTCACGCAGAATTTGACGAAATTAATAAGGTGGCTAAGCAGATTGGTTCTCTTAGAGAAGCATTCCACTCAGCAGTAGATGATGGTTATATCCAGCACGCAGACGAGGATCAGGACTATGGTATTCTTAACCTTGATTACCTGTTCCCAGATGCAAAGACTGTTAACACAACACCTGAGTTCATTAAGAGAGAGACAGGCTGGGTTGATAAGGTTCTTGGTGCCTGCCATCACACACCTTTCAGCAGAGTAAAGTCTATCTTTGCTAACATCACAGAGGATGAGGCCCGTGCAAGAGGTTACATCAAGGGTAAGTATAAGAAGGAAGAGGTATTCGCTCTCCTGAAGAGAACAACTGACCCTCAGACAATCTATAAGAAACAGAAGCTGGACAAGGACGATATCGACGATATCGCAGCAAACTTCAACATTCTCCCTTGGCTTAAGTCAGAGATGCAGGACATGCTTAAGGAGGAAACAGCTCGTGCAATACTTATCGGTGATGGCAGACTTGCATCATCAGATGATAAGATCCAGGAGTCTCACATTCGTCCTGTATACAACGACGATGACCTCTTCACAGTTAAGGTTCCTGTAAGAGTACCTGCTAATGCTACAGAGGATGATATTGCCAAGGCTCTTATCAAGGCTATGGTTAAGTCTCGTAAGCTTTATAAGGGATCAGGCAACCCTTCATTCTACACAACAGATGATCACATCACAGATGCTCTTCTTCTTGAGAATGGTATCGGTGAGAGACTCTACAAGTCTGAGGCAGAAGTTGCTACAGCTATGAGAGTTAAGGAGCTGGTTCCTGTTGAGGTTATGGAAGGAAAGACCATCGAGATCAATGAGGAAGGTGTTAAGAAGACATATCCTCTTATGGGTGTATCTGTAAACCTTACAGACTACAACATCGGTACAAACGGTGGTGCTAAGACTGACTTCTTCGATGACTTCGACATCGATTACAACCAGTACAAGTACCTCTACGAGACAAGAATGTCAGGCGCTCTTATCAAGCCTTTCTCAGCAGTAAGCTTCTATCTCGTTAAAGAGTGATAACGACCATATTTTATAGGAGGTAATAAATCATGAATAAAGTTTGGAAGGATGCAAAAGACAAAAATGTTGCGGCTATTGTGATATTCGCAAAGGCTGCTGATCATAAGCTCTACGTGGACGAGGACATGACAGTTCAGGCTAAGGAAGCTTTCGTTGCTGATGCTTTTCTTAAAGGAACACTCGTTGTAGCAGACGGTGATGCTTTCGTAAGACCTGCTAAGGTCGAAGGCAACGAAGTTGACGTTAACGGAACAACTTATGAGGCTGCTGCAGAGGCATGATCATAATCAGGAGGTTATTGTATGAAATGGTACGGTATTATTGCTTTCAACGAAGTAATCGAGGAAGAACCTGGTGACTGGGTTCCAACAATAATTAAGAAGGATTTCTTTGGGGATATTCTTAGACCTGCTTGGAATGAACATCAGGGAGATAAGATTAATGCTGACCTACAAGTCACAAATAAATTATCTATAGTCGCTGACCCATTTCTACAGAATAACTTCCATAGAATTGCTTATGTAACATTTGGTGGGGCTAAGTGGACAGTAAGTGGTGTTGAACAGGACCCTGATCGACCAAGACTTACTTTATCTCTTGGCCCTATTTATAAGGGGGAAGATGATGAAGAGTAGAGAAGAACTCCAGGCATTGTTGGAGGGGGCTCTTGGTAGTGATAGAGTCTATCATCAGGCTCCCCCTAATACTGGAATGAAGTACCCATGTATAGTGTATAGATTTGTTAAGCCAGATGTAAAAAGGGCTGACAATAAACCCTACATGGTTACAGGTCATTGGGAAGCACATCATATGTATAAGAAATCAAAAGAAAGTATTCTAGAAAAGATGTTATTCTTGACGCCTTACGTGTCTCACGACAATCAAATCGTCGCAGATGGTGTGTACAACGACTACTATACAATTTATTTATAAAGGGAGGAAAACAAAATGGCTTTTAAAGCAGTATGGGACCAGATTGGCGAAAAGAAATTCGAAGCTGGTTGTGACAGAGGTATGCTGTTTCCAATTTCAAACGGTGCATATCCTCTTGGCGTAGTATGGAACGGATTCACTCAGGTTAATGAGTCACCTGAAGGTGGAGATGCGCAGGACTTCTACGCAGATAACATTAAGTATGGCTCACTTCGTGGAGCAGAAAACTTCGGTGGTACTATTGAGTGCTACACATATCCAGACGAGTGGAAAGAGTGTGATGGTAGAAAGTCACTTCTTCCTGGTGTAACAGTTTCTCAGCAGAACAGAAAGGCGTTTGGTCTGTCATATAGATCACTTATCGGTAACGATACAGAGCTTCTTGATCACGGTTATACAATTCATCTTGTATATAACGCTTCTGCTTCACCTTCAGAGAAATCTCGTTCAACAATTAACGAGTCTCCTGAGGCAGGAACATTCTCTTACGAGTTTAAGACAACTCCTGTTCCAGTAACAGCAGTTCCTGACATTAAGGCTACATCTCACCTCGAGATTGATAGCACAAAGGTTTCTAAGGCTCAGCTTGATGCTATCGAGTCTATTCTTTATGGAACAGCCGGAACAATCTCTTATTCAGAGGCTTCTTCAGTTACTGGTAGTCCAGCAGCAAAAGGTCTCTTCGAGAGATCAGGCTCAACAGGAGCTTACATCTATACACCTACAACAGACACAACTGCACAGTCTGGTAAGAAGTACTACGAGAAGACTGAGACAGGCGCAGTAGAGCCTAGACTCCCTCTTCCAGATGAGGTATTCGATATCCTCTCAAAGATTAACTAATTAACTTTGGCGGGCCCGGGTCGTTGAGCTATATGCCGCGGCCCGGACTTTTTAATTACACTCAAAATGATCGAATCGAAAGGAGTATTTAACCATGTATAAGAAGACAGTTACATACGAAGACTATTTAGGAACAACAAGAACAGAGGACCTTTATTTCAACCTCTCTAAAACCGAGCTTTCAGACCTGCAGATGTCAGTCGATGGCGGGCTTAACGTCAAACTTGATCAGATGATTAAGGCTGTAAACAACAAGGAGATCTACCATACATTCGTAGATATCGTACTTGCAGCTTACGGTGAACTTTCACCAGATGGAAGATTCCATATTAAGGAGGATGAAGAGGGTCACAAGCTGTATAAGAAGTTCAAACAGTCTCCAGCGTATGATGCATTAATGGATGAGATTTGCCAGAACACACAGACGATCGCTGAGTTCTGTAATGGTATTATGCCTAAGGAATTCAGGGAACAGAAACCTAATGGTGAATTCCATCCTGATAAATAAGGAGTAGGTAATGCTGAAAATTAAAATACCAGACCAACCACCTGAGCAGTTGTGGAACGAATCTAAAGAAGAATTCGAGTATCTGCCAGGTAAGAGGGGCTGTGAATTAACTTTGGAGCATTCACTCCTATCAGTTTCAAAGTGGGAAGCAATTTGGTGTAAACCATTTCTTGCTAAAAAAGAGAAAACAGTTGAAGAAACTATTAGCTATATCGAATGCATGGTAGTTACACCTAATAACGTAGACCCAGAGGTGTTTAATAGAATACCTCAGTCTGAGTATGAACGAGTTAATAAGTATATTAATATGCCAGCAACCGCCACAACTTTTAAAGGCCCAAAGAATGGTAACGGAAACACTAATGGTGAAACTACGACTTCAGAATTAATTTATTACTGGATGTCTGCAGCTAACATACCATTCGAATGCCAGAAGTGGCATCTTAATAGACTATTAACCTTACTTAGAATTTGTGAAATAAAGAACGACCCTAAAGGTCAGCACAAGTTAAGTGCAGATGAGGTCCGAAAGGATAACGATAAACTTAACGAAGAAAGAAGACGGGCTCTTAAATCTAAGGGCTAATTTTGTTGGAGGAGGCGACAGGAATGCATATCACGTGTAGTGGGGATCTTTCAAAGACTATTAAGTTCCTTAATCGCCTCCAAAATAAAGAATATTTAAACATACTAGCAGAGTATGGAAGGCGAGGAGTAGAAGCTCTTCGTAAAGCTACACCTGTAGATACAGGAAAAACCGCAGATAGTTGGTATTACGAGATCAAACAGGACCGTAATCAGACCACTATAAGTTGGTGTAATAGTAACGTAAACGAGGGGGTAGTAATAGCAGCTATATTACAGTACGGACATGGTACTGGTAATGGTGCTTACATACAGGGTACAGATTACATCAACCCAGCTATGAGAGTTATATTTGATGCTTTGGCAAATGAATGCTGGAAGGAGGTCACTAAGGAATGAGTTCTGTTGATGAGAGAATTGTCAAGATGGTCTTTGACAATGGGGAGTTCTCTAATAAGATTTCTCAGACAATTAGCAGTCTAAATCAGTTAAATAAAAGTACTGAACAGATTGCACAGAATACTAGTGGGCTTTCTGCAATGGGTTCTGCTTTTCAGCAAGCCGAATCTTTAGCTACTAAAGCGGGGTTTCAGATTAGAGACGTATGGCTTAAGGTGGCTAGTACTTTAGAACAGCAGATTGCTTCAAGAATTGTAAATACTGGTAAACAGATAGCCAATGCTATGACTTTTGAAGGTATCTCTGACGGTTTCAAAGAGTACGAGCTCAAAATGGGCTCCATTCAAACCATCATGGCAGGTACTGGGGAATCACTTAAAACGGTAAATAAGTATCTGGACGAGTTAAATACTTATTCGGATAAAACTATATACTCGTTTGCAGACATGACTAACAACATTGGTAAGTTTACAAACGCCGGTGTAAAGCTTGAAGACGCAGTATCCGCGATTAAGGGTATTGCGAATGAAGCAGCTATATCAGGAGCAAATGCTAACGAGGCTTCGAGAGCGATGTACAATTTCTCACAGGCTTTGTCGGCAGGTTATGTAAAGCTTATAGATTGGAAGTCAATTGAAAACGCAAACATGGCAACTAAAGGTTTCAAGGACGCCTTACTACAAGTTGCTGAGACTGTTGGTACAGTAAAGAAAGGTACTGACGGTATGTATCAAGTCCTTGGAAAGAATGCTAATGGTGCAACAATGAAAGAAACCATTAGTGCTACAAAGAACTTTAATGATTCATTAGCTTATCAGTGGATGACAACTGAAGTTCTTACAAAGACTCTGAAGTTGTATGCTACAGATTTAACAGAAATGTCTAAAGCTGAGAAAGAAGCATTCAGAGTTGATCTTGGTATGAGTGAGGAGCAGTTCGCTCAGTTCGAAGAGCTTGGACATAAAGCAACACTCGCCGCTTCTGAGATTAAGACATTTACCATGCTTATAGATACACTTAAAGAGGCAATAGGCTCTGGTTGGGCTATGACATGGCAGATGATTATTGGTGACTTCGAACAGGCTAAAGGGCTCTGGACAGAAGTCGGTGCTGTATTGGGTGGTGTAATTGACGCTCAGTCTCAGTATAGAAATGATACTTTAAAGCTCTGGCAACAGGCTGGTGGTAGAACCGATTTGGTTGACGCGCTTAAGAATTCGTTTCACGCATTACAAGCGATTATCAAGCCAGTTTCTCAAGGCTTAAGAGACGTATTCCCTAAGTATACCTTTAGAACTCTTAAGGACATTTCGGAAGGGATTAAGAACTTTACAGCTAAGCTCATAATCACGGAAGAAACTGCAGGGAAAGTTCGTCATACTTTTCAGGGCGTATTTTCTATTTTCGATATAGGCATTAAGTTCGTCAAAGCTTTTGCTTCTGCTTTAAAGCCAGCAGGCACAAGTGTAATGACTATCGCTGGAAGTTTATTAGATGTTACTTCTAACCTTGGTCAGTTCCTATATAAACTAGATAACTCTATAACTGCAGGCCAAACATTTGAGAAAATCTTCAGTGGAATTGGTAATGTAATCACTCCAGTATTTGAAGGTATAACAAAAGGCGCTAGTGCAGTATTAGGATTCTTTAGCAAACTGTTTGCAAGTTTTTCAGGAGCTGAAGGTAAAGTAAGTGGCGTTAGTAAAATATTCTCAACCCTTATGAAGGATATTTCAGGAGGTGTTGACAATCTTAAGACTAAATTCAGTGGTTTAAAACCTTTTCTTTCAGGATTACTTAGTTTGGCTAAGGGTGCTGGAAATATTATAGGGCAGGTATTTAAACAGCTAGGGGATAGTTTATCAGGTTTTTCTGTAAACAGTAATGGTATTACTACTATCTCAGGTATATTTAATGCATTACTCTCAGGAGGTATTCTCTATAGAATACTTAACGGAGCTAAAGCATTTGGTTCTTTAGGTGATATCCTTGACAGCTTCGGAGAAACTATTGAAGGATTTAGTAAGAGAGTTGCCGCAGATACACTAGTAACTATTGCTAAAGGAATTGCAATCCTTGCAGGTTCTTTACTAGTTGTGTCAATGATAGATAGTAATAAGCTAATAGGAGCAACAACCGCAATAACTATTATGGTTGGCTCATTAGCTGGTGCTATGGCGTTACTTATGAAAGCTGTTAACTCGTTTAGCACAACCGATGTGACAAGTACATTCAAGATTTTCGGTAAGGATTTATTTGGAAGCGACGCTACGAAGATGCTCAAGATGGCAGTAACTCTTAAAGCAGTATCGAAAGCACTTATAGCAATGGGAGCAGCTGTACTTATGATGTCTGTAGGTTTGAAGGTAGTATCTTCAGCCGCAGAAGGCGGACATTTATGGGATAGCTTTGCAGTTATTAGTTTGATGCTGGCAGAGCTTACAGCAGTAGCAATAGTACTTGGTAAATTCGGGGGTAAGGCTACAAAGGGTGCGGAGAATCTTAAAGGAATGGGACTCTCATTAATTATGCTTTCAGCAGCGCTTAACATTGTTTCTAAGGCAGTAGAAGGCGGAAATGCTTGGCAGGCATTAGGAATAATTTCCATTATGCTCGCCGAACTTACTGGAGTAGTACTAGTAATTGAGAACTTCGGTAAGAAGAAGTTAACTGGATTGACTGGTTTAATTTCGATGGCCGTTTCACTTAATTTGGTGGTACTTGCCCTCAAATCAGTAAGTGATGCATTAGGAACTGAGGGGAACCATATACTTGCTTCGCTCGGAATAATCACGATACTACTTACAGAATTGACAGCAGCTGTAGCGGTTATGGGACAGTTTGGAGGCTTTGCAGCAATCGGCGGTCTCGGTGCTATTATGGCAGCAGCTTCATTACTAATACTAGTAAAAGCACTTAAACAAGTCAGCGATATGTTAGGACAGACTGATCAGCATGTATGGGGAGCACTAGCAGTAATCGGTTCGGCACTCTTAGTCCTCGGATTAGGGCTTACTGCAATGACTGCTACAATACCTGGAGCAGCAGCTTTACTTATAGCTTCTGCAGCTCTTATAGTTCTTGGTGGCGCGCTCAAAATCATGGGTCAATTGAAGGTAGGAGAGATCGCTAAATCGTTAATTACTTTAACTGTAGCACTTACGTTACTAGCAGTTGGTCTAACATTGATGATTGTCGCATTACCTGGAGCCACAGCGTTGAAAGTTGCGTCTGAAGGGTTAGTAATACTCGCTGGAGCGCTAACTTTAATGGGCAAACTGAAGCTTGGTGAGATTATTAAATCACTCCTTGCGATGACAGTTGCTCTCACAGCAATAGCTACAGTAACAACCGTACTATCATTATCCGCGCCATTCATGTTAGCATTCAGTGCGGCGTTGCTTGTATTTGGTGTATCTCTAATATCGACCAGTGTCGGTATCACTATGTTTGCAGGTGCTATGCAGTCTCTTGTTGCTGTAGTACCACTAGGTGCAGCAGCTATATCTACACTTGGAACAGCACTTCTAAACCTCATACCAGTATTGGTTGAGTCTTTGATGGATGCTCTTGGAATACTAGCATCAAAGATTGTAGAGTATGGTCCACAGTTTGCACTCGCAGCAGCAACAGTTATAGCGTTAATCCTTGATGCACTCGGCGGTTTATATTTGAAGATCGGCGAGACAGTACTTAAGGTTATTACAGGTATACTTACAATTCTTGCAGAGAATACTCCTAAGTTAGCTAAAGCTGGTGCTGATTTAATGATTGCTTTTAATGAGGCTCTTGCTAAAGAAATACCTAGAGTGGTTGATTCGGCTTACAAATGCGCAATCGCTCTTGTTGATGGATTGGCGAGTGCTATCGAAAAGAACAATACTAAACTTATTGCAGCTGTTGATCATCTTATGAACGCTGTGATTCAGGCTATAACTCAGTGGCTTGTTGAGTTTACTCCTTTAGGGGCTCTGTTACCAGAAGAATTGAAATCTGGAATTATGGATGGCTCGTTTAAGGTTAAAGACGCTTTTGGTGAAGTTGTCAAAGGCGCTGTTGATAAGATTAAAGAGTCATTTATAGATTTCAAGAATGCCGCAGGATTCCTTATAGAAGGCCTTATAGAAGGTCTTAAAGGTACTGGTGTTGGTAAAGTAGTTTCTGCTGCAGCTAGTTTGGGTAATAGCATCGTTGAAGGACTTAAGTCTAAAAAGGGCCTTGACGAGCATTCACCATCAAAACGAGGTGAAGAAGCCGGCGAATTCCTTGGTGAAGGTGCAATCATAGGTATGGAAAACGTTACACCAGATGCTAAAAATACAGCCGCAGAAATGGGTAATACCATTGTAGAAGGTCTTACTGACCCTCTTAAGGAAGGTGCTACTGAATCTACAGAGGCTCTTGGAGGATTAACCGAAGGTCTTGATGGAATAAAAGACTCCATGAAGGATATGCCTGTGGGTAAAGTTGCTGAACAGATTAAAAACTTCAAAGATGGTATCACTGATACTACAAAAGAAACCAAGAAACTCACGTATGAGCTTGACCAGAACCAGAACGTAGTAAAGAAATCTCACGGTCACTATGAAGTTGTGGAAGAGCAGATAGTAGATACTATGAAAGCTGAGGGTAAACTCACTAATGAGACTGAAAAGAACACCGAAGCTGTAGAAGCTAATACCTCTGCTCAAAATGAGAACGCTGTTGCTACTGGAAAGTCTGGAAAAGCTACAAAGACACATGCAGACCTTATGAAAGAGGCTTCTGGTGTTGTTGATGAGTTTGTTAAGAACTACGGTGATCTGTATAAAGAACTTGGCGAAGATGCTCCAGTTAAAGCTGCAACGTTTGCAATCAAGAAACTTGCAGAGTCTACATACGAAGCGTCTCTAAAGGCTAAAGATTCAGCAGACGAGAACAAGAAGACAAAGGCCACAATCGACGATATGGTCAAAGCATTCACTGAGATGAAGAAGGGTGTATACGACTCAGTTAAATCCCTCTTTGAAGGCGATAATTTCTTCCAGAAGTTCGAGTTGAAGACTGATCAGTCTATGGCTTCTGTTCTCGAGAACATGAGGTCTAATGTTAATGCTGTTGCTAACTGGACAACAAAGATTGCAGAGCTTGGTAATAAGGGTCTCGATCAGGGTCTTCTTAAACAGTTAGCAGAACTTGGCCCTAAGGGATTCGAGTATGTTAACGCATTCTCTACAGCTACAACTGAGCAGATTAAGGAGGCTAACGAGCTCTTTGCTCAGGCAGGCGTTTTACCTGAAAGTAGCTCTAATGTTATAGTTGCCAGCTATGCTCAAGCAGGTCTAAACGCTGTGTTAGGATTTACCAATGGTATTGATAAGAACGCATCATTGGTTAAGGGTTCAGCTACAGAGCTTGGTAATTCTTTCTTGGAGGAATTCAGAAGTGTATTAGGAATCCATTCGCCATCTAGAGAAACTTACAATGATGGTGGACATCTTGATGAGGGATTAGCTAATGGTATAAATAACTACAGTTTCTTACCTAAGCGAGCTATGGTTGATCTATGCTCAGCGATTAAGGATATAGCTGACCAGAATTTGTCTAAAGATAAGTTTAGAGGAATGGGCGGCAATATAGCATCAGGTTTAGCAGAAGGTATGGCTTCATCAGGAGCAATGCAGACTGTTAAGGATGCTGCTGAAGGTCTTAGTGCTATAGCCTCGGCAGTTACAACTAAGTTCAATAAAATCCATTCACCATCTAGGCTTTATACTGGATATGGTTTGAATATGGGTAAAGGGCTTGGTAATGGTATTTCGGATAGTAAAGAGTACGTAATGGCTAGCGCTTTATCGCTGTCTAAGTCTATAAGGGACGTAATAGATAAAGTAGCAACTATTGCAGAGGACGATTTTACTATCCAGCCAGTAGTATCTCCAGTTCTAGACCTAAGCGAGCTTAGAGCAAAAGCTGGAGCTATAAAAGGTATTATACCAACTAGATCATTTGGTTTGGCGTCATCAATCACTATTGGTAATAGTAGAGGATACGTTGAAAACAGTAATACGGCTTCAAGTCAGCCGGCTCAAATCAACTTTACACAAAATAATTACTCGCCAAAAGCTCTTAGAGACATTGATATTTATCGACAGACTAAGAATGCTTTGAGTATGGCTAGATGAAAGGGGCATACTAACACATGATTAAACGTGTAATAATTACAAATCATCGTGGAGAGAGCATGGAGTATACAATTGAGGGGGTCCAGGTAGATGAAAATCCATCTGGGCTCCTTATCACTTCCATTGACGGGTTGGGACCTGGAAAGGCAACTGTTAATTCTACAGAGATCCCAACCTCCGATGGAGACGTTGTAAATTCCGTTAGACTCTCTGGAAAAAATATTGTTATAAATGGTAAATTCTTAGGAGCGCCGGCCATAGAGGACGCAAGATTATTATCGTATAAGTATTTTCCGATTAAACAGAAAATTAATTTCTATATTGAAACCGATAATAGAACCGCTAGTATTGATGGATACGTCGAATCGAATGAACCTGTAGTATTCGAGGACGGTTGTGGCTGTCAGATCTCTATAAAGTGTGAGAAGGCATATTTCGATGGGGAAGTCATAACTACTGAGTTCGCAAACGGGAATAGGTCAGCTGTAATCCCGTATAGCGGCGATATTAATGCGGGGGTCAAGATGGAATTCGAACTGCATCCTGATAGTGCTGTAGATTCACTTAACGTCACAAGCATAGATATTTTTAAGGAAAACGAGAAGATGTTTGGCTTGGACATGGGAAAGCTTAATAAGTTTGTACCTAATAGCGCAGGAGAAGGTCATCAGGAGAAACAAGTTTATATTCTGAATGATGAAAAATATAAGCACTTGACTACGTTGCCGTTTGACGATGATGATCCTTTCGGAAATCGCGTATTTTATTTTACATCATGTAACGATAAAATTCATTGGTTTGCAATAACGGATATGCTGCGTGGTCGTGGTCACGTCACTATAGACATGAATACTCAAAAAGTTGAAGTATTACCTGACCTTGACGAAGATGGTGTTTATTTAATCAGTAGATTGAAGTTTGTATTACCATCTGCAATGGGTACAATGTATTACCTAAACCCATATAATATATCATCACAACCAAGGTCGTTTTTGAGGGGTGTTTATAAATTTAGTCAGGGGTTAAATGATTGGGTCAGAGTATGTGATATTGATGATGTATTCTCAAAATATGGGGATGTAAATCTCTCCAATATGGATGTTCGCAGCGTTACGTATAATGATGTTATACATATATTCATTACGATAACTGATAAAGTAGAGGTTAATGGTCACACATTGCACTACCGTTTTTCAGAAACTGCGGACACTAAATGGAAATTTGTTGAAGACTTATCTATTACATATCCGGAACTATTTCCCTCAGGAAGTAATAACCATTTCGAAATTAATAATGCAAGATTGGTTGAGTATAATGATAGACTTCACATCTTTGGTGGTGATCCTTCCGAAGACGATTTGAATCATTATACTTGGGACGGTTTAGTTTGGAGGAATGAGGCATTAATACCATTAGTTGATGGGGTTGAGCATGGTTCTTATTATATATGTCCAACCGTGCGAAACGGAAGTATTTATTTCTTCACGACTAGGTACGTCGATTTCGGTAATTCGGAAGCTATGGAGACTACTGTATATAAGTACAATTCTATCGAGAATAGTTTCCAGCAATTGCATACAATGCCATTTGGTATCCGCCAAGATTGTAAAGCGATATCTAACGATGAGTACACCTACATATTAGCTCTTGGAGGATTAGATTATACTGAATCACCAAATAATGTAAAAATGATTGAGAACGATCGGATAGTAATTAATACCAATCGTGGTAAGCGATCTGCTAGTCTTATTAGAAACGGTGTGAAGTATAACATTCTCAATATTCTTGATAAAAACCCTAAGTGGATTGAACTTCAGAGCGGCGATAATAAATTAGCGTACTCAGCTGTCGGCGATAGTGATAAGATGCGTTTAACTGTTACGACAACAGAACAGTATGAAGGGGTGTGATTTAATGGATCTTTATGTATTAGATGAAGATTTCCAAATGGTATATGTACTCGATACATATGAATCACTGGTTTGGGTCGATAAGTATGCTGAGCCTGGAACTTTTGAACTCTCAACAGTGGTTACTGATGAACTCCTCGAGGTATTAAAACCTAATCAGTATATTTCATCTGGTTTTTCGAATCATTTAATGATTATTGAAGACATCGCCATTTCATCAGATCCAGACGAAGGTAATAAACTCAAAGTTGTCGGTAGAAGCTTAGAGTCAATACTGGATAGGCGGATTGTATGGGTTCAAACCGATTTCAATAACGTCAATCTAAATACTGCTATAGCTAAACTTCTTAACGATGCTATCATTACACCTCAGATTCCAGAGAGGAAAATACCAAACTTTGCAGCGTACGTGCCGTCAGAAGATAGTTATATTTCTACTAGGGCAGTATGGCATCAATACACAGGTGATAACCTATTAGATGTGGTCGAGAGTATATGCGCTGAATTCAACATTGGATTTCAGATTATTCTGAATGATAACAATGAATTTGTATTTAGCTTATACAGGGGGGACGATCATAGTTATGCACAGAGCGACAATCCCTGGGTTATATTCTCATCAGACTACGATAACATTATCAGTTCCAACTTCATTAATAAAAATTCAATCGCCAAAAACGTGATATTGGTCGGAGGTGAAGGAACTGGTACTGCTAGAAAATTCAAAACCGTAGGACTTAGTCGAGGGTTAAATCGTAGAGAAACGTTTACAAATGCTAGCGATATTCAGAAAGGTAGTCTTAATGTCGCTAAGTATACGGCTTTACTTGAATCTAGAGGGATAGCAACCTTGGGCGATATAAACCGTCGAATTGAGTTTGATAGTCAGTGTAATATGAATGAGTCCTTTACTTATGGTGAAGATTTCTTTATTGGTGATATAGTCCAGATTCTTAATGAATATGGTATAGAAGCAAGCGCTAGAATCACAGAATTCACATGGTCATGTACCACTTCTGGTATAGAGACATACCCAACTTTCTCGATAATTGAAAATAGTATTTTTACCGGTAAAAACAAGCTAGCAACGACGTTAGAAAACCTAAAGGCACTTAATACCGCAGGCGAGTGGTGCGGTAATATTTGGGTTAATAATAATGTCGTTGTTACAGTTAATACCGACAATAAAGATCGAGTTATTGGTATAAGTTTCTCCGGAAAGAATAGTTCATCTGCAAACATATTCTTTAATCTTGGACCTATCATGCTAGACGATAAGGACGAAGCTAACAACATCGTATTATCAGGATGCCCTAATGGAAGTACTACTACGTACAGGCTTTCTCAGTATGATAAGACCTCCAATGCAGATAGAGCTCTAAACTATACTGGGGATACTGTTATAACAGTCTTAGATAAGACACATGTACAACAGGTGCGTTTAACATTCTTTAGAAATAAGGATTTTGTAGACGTTACTGTATACCCAATGGTTCGATCGGTTTCTGATAGTTCGGAGTTCGAACCGTACGATCCAGAATTACATTAATAAAGAGAAGTGAAAGGAGAATTTAAAACTATGAATGTATACGACGCAAATAATGCTGTGAATTCACTCCAGCAGACTAATGCTATGATCAATGATCTAAAGTCTCAGTTGGCCGGTCCTACTAACATTCCAGCTAGTAGAGAAGAACATACAGAGAAAGTAAACGGATACAATGGGGCATTAAACATCGACCTCGCTCCTAACAGTGATCGTTTGGTGCTTGATCAAAATGACCCAATAGTTTGGTTCATCTTCACTGACGCTCTCGGTCATAAGACCGTAAAAGGTTTCGATATTACCGAGCACAAAGTAGTTACACAGGAAGATCTTCTGAAATCAATAGATCAGCGATTAACAAACTTAGAGGAGGCGTTCAGAAATGTCAAATCCAATAATGCAGTTAATACAAAGCCAGCAAAGTCAAACTACTCCGGTAATGATGCAGGCGGTAGGGGCAATGCTCAGGGGTGAGTCACCACAGCAGTTCATGCAGAATCTTGCGAAAACTAACCCTAAGCTACAAGGACTAGACCTAAATAATCTAGATAAGACTGCGCAGTCTTTATGTAGTCAAAACGGCGAGGACTACAATAGTGCCAAGTCTCAAATCATGGAGAAGGTAGGTCAGTTCATAGCAAATAAATAAGAAGGAGGCATATTTATATGTCTGAATCCAGTTTCATGAGCTCTGATTGGCTCGGTGCGTTCTTAATTATTGCTATACTATTCGGAGGTGGCGGTTTCTTCGGCGGAAATCGTGGACCAGCTCCTAACCTCGCAACAACTCAGGATGTTAACGAGGCAGTGAACAACCAGTCTACGCAGAACGGTATTAGAGACATTCTTATGGAGTCAGCTAATAACAACTACGAGACTGCGCAGCTCCTCAACAATCAGTTAATGTTCCTGACAAATCAGAACAACACAAACGTTCTCACAGCAGTAAACGGCTTCAATGCTGTTAACCAGAACATGGCTAATAACTTTGCTGAAGTACGTCAGCAGATAGCCGGTCTTGGTGCTCAGATGAACGAGTGCTGTTGCTCTATCAAGACTATGATGCTTGAGAACCGTCTCCAGGATGCTCAGATCGCTTTGCAGAATGTTCAAAATAAGCAGGTTAATGCAGAGCAGTCTCAGTATCTTCTTTCAGTTATGGGTAAGTGGGTTGCTAATGCTCCCGCTGCAGCAGGCTAAAGCTTATGGAGATAATCAAGCAGCTAGTCGAGAAGATCGACGACGAGCTTGAAGATGCTGAAAAGTATATTAAGCTCGCATGTAAAATGAAAGAAAAAGACAGGGTTCTCGCCGATACCTACTTTAATCTTTCTCTTGAAGAGATGAAACATATGACTATGCTCCACGAGCAGGTCGTTCGTATCATCGATGACTTCAAGCGTAGCAACGAAGTTCCACAGGCCATGCAGGTCTTATACGACTACATGCATGAGCGTCAAATTAAGTGGGCTTCTAAAATCAAGTCCAGACAGGACAACTACAAATAAGTAGATACTGGTAGGTGCAGTTTTAAAATCGCGGATGGCTGATTAAATGGAGTAATCCCAATCGACTCAGCAGCCTACCAGGTCTATTAAAAGAAGGAGGTATAAGGGTATGGGCGAACACGGTATACCTCAGAGCAGAACAGAGGCTATATTGCAGAACATGCTCGGGGAAGATAACGTATTAGATCCACCACAGAGCCGAGTAGAAGCTTTATTAACTGAAATACTTGAGAATGGTGGATCAGGAAGTGGTGCTCCAGGAAAACCAGGTAAGGATGGAGTAACACCAGACATAACAATGACAGCAAGCGTTGACGGTACTTCTGGTACCCCAAACGTTAACATAAAGAAGGGTGGAACAAAAGAAAACCCTATTTTTGATTTTATCTTTGGGGGTTTAACAAATGATGAACAAGAATTTGTAGACTATTCACCCTATGCAAAAATTCAAGATTATTATGACGATATGTTAGTTAAAAAAACAGGACCGATGCTTAGAACGGACACTGCAGTTGTTAATCCGTTTTCATTTGGAGCAGCCGGTACGGCTAACAAGCTCTTTAATGAATCTTTATCTAAGAAGGATTATGCCAGCTATAAATACTTTTATTGGTGTGATGTAGAAACCACTGAAGGGAACTACGACTTTTCATCGATCCTCACATATTTAAAAACCTGCTATAACGAAGAGAGATATACAGCACTACGTGTATTTCCGAATACCGGAGACCCTCAAAGAAGTGCAGTATATACTATTAACGGTACAGAATACTTCTCCACTTGTCCATTTTATATAGTTAATAAAATGGCTAATAAAACTACCAAATATTATTACGACAATAAGTATATAATAACTGATTTTAATGATTCTTCCATAAGGGAAGCTTATAAAAATCTTATATCAGCCTTTGGAACTTGGCTTAACAGTGCTACATTTGAAGTTAATGGTACCACTGTTAATTGTAAGGATTTGGTGTTGTATATTGATATGGGAATATTCGGTCCTTGGGGAGAAGGTGAGTGGTATACATGGAGAGCTACTAGTTGTACTGTTTCTGACTTAGTTGATTTACACTCCGCATATTTAACGGCTTTGCCTGACATACCATGTAATCTTGGCCAGATATTTAAGCCTGTAAATTTGCAAACATCGGTAGCCTTAAAAACAAATGCCATTTTTGCAAATACAGTTGGTTTAGAAGTAAAGAAACTGTACAATAACGCTGGTCATGCTGGGTTTAAAATTGATAATATTGGCTCTAACCACCCATTATACGACGGTTATTTAGATGCTTTACAGCTTATTAAATTCTCAGACGAGGCAAAAAAGTGGGCAGATAGAGGGGATTTCTTCAGTGGCGAATTTGCGATGTGGACACCAGAGCATAGCAATTATCATGGTTATACAGGTGGAGAGTTTGCTCTGAAAACATTTAAAATGTTTAAGTCCCCGTTTGTATTGATACATAATATGACAGATACGTATAGTAACGACAAACATATTGAAATCCCCGAACAGGAAAAGAAAATATGGCTTGATCTATGCCGTGCGGTTTCAAGTGTTGGGGCGAGATTTGTTATTACACCTATGAGTTATTATAACTCAAATGTCATTTTTAAAATAACAAACATAGGTTTGACTGCACCTAAATTTGATTTATATGAGCTAAAGGTTCGAGTTAGAAACTTAGATAATACTGATGAATATATAGATATTCCCACAAATATCGATCTAACTTCCTTAGTACCAGAATGTGAGGAACCTCTTATATATTCAACGAATGGGCATATAGTTACAACTTCGCTATCTAGTGTGCCTTATACTAATTATTCTGTTTCCATCCTTGGAATCGATAGACTTGGTTATTCCAGAACACTAAAATTCTCTAACTATGATGTTAACAAGGATGGTTCGTATTTAATATGTAAAATAGTTTCGGGAGAACCTATTTTCCCCTCGCCAGAACTAATACCATTAAATACGTCATCTTTGTGGAGTGCTTTACACTACACAGGAGTCAAAAATTTGTTACCTTATTCTTATAGTGATGGGGAACAAAAAACCACTGTAGGTATGACTTTTACGGTGGAAGATGGAATAGTGACAGCTAATGGCACCACTGGAGAAGGTCAGTGGGCAGTGTATTGGATTGCACACGACGTTGACTTTAATGTTCATGAACCACTGATATTATCTATCGAAGAACAATTACCAAAAGGTGTTGAACTTATTATAGATGAGGACCATTATATTAGTACATATACTGTGGGGCATAATACAAAATATACATTGCCGGAAGAGGCGACAACCTTTAGCGCACGTATTGTGGTACATCCAAACATCACATTTGAAAATCTTGTAATTAAACCTATGTTGCGTCTAGCAAGCGATACAGACAATACATGGCAACCACCTACACCGACTAATAGAGAACTTAACGAACTCGTAAACGATGCTGCTGATGATATAGCTGATATATGGAAAGCACAAGGGGAACTAGGAGCAAAGAATTTATTACCTTATCCTTACTCAGATATGCAAAAAACAGTTATAAGTGGTGGTGTAAGTTTTACCCTTGATAATACTGATAATTTGGGGCAATTTATAATAAGCGGAACGTATGTTGGTTCAGGGTTCAGATACGCTAGTAGGGATATATATAAATATACTAAAAATGTAGAATGGCTGAAAGCGGGCACATATATTTTATCCAATGGGGTTGATTATACACAACCTAATGCACAGTATGTTTATGTAACATTTAGACTATATGATAGAAAGAATGACACATACTATATCGACGCAAACAACCAACAGGGCAAGACAGAGGTTGAATTTACCATTAGTGACGAGCAAGTTAGTGCGGTACAGAATGGCGAACTTGAATTAAACATAAGAATTTATGTTAACATTCCTAGTAGTGTTCAAACTGATGTTACATTCGATAATATTGTGGTTAAGCCAATGATACGTCTAGCAGACGATATTGATGATACATGGCAACCATATGTACCTACTAACAAAACATTAGCTAATACTCAAAATGCGCTTGCACCTATTATCGGAGAATATCTTCCAACAACCGCTAATGGAACAGTAAAGAAGTATTCAGCCGCAATAGGAGCAACAACCGTTACATTTAATGCTAGTGTATTTATGAGCAAATACGGCTTAACATCAAGTGATTTAAACCTTGATATATCAGCAGAAACCACAAGCGGTAATGTATTGGCTTACAATAGCGTAGCAATCAATTCTAGCGGTGTTATCACAATCACGTTTGATGAACTTACAGAGGCGGCAACATTCGTATGTAAGGCTTCAAAAATACAATAAAAGGTAGAGGAAACACCTAGCGAGGGATAATTATGTTTGTTAAATGCAGACCAAAAATTGTAAAGGAAGAACCAAGCGGTATTGTATTCCCAAGCCATGATACAACAGAATTTCCATATTATGCGTTACTACATGGATTATCTGCTGTAGATGCTGATGGAATAGCGGTTAACGATGAAGTATATTCGTTTGTGGCTACTACGAACCAAGCTAATACTTTTACATACGCAGGCGGTGCATGGTTATGGAAAAGTGGTATTGGAAACTCTTGCACATGGTTATCCAAAGATGGTAGAAATTGGGTGCAAGTGCATGATAACGTGAGCCGATATGGTTATACAGAACTCGTAAAAAATGAGGTTTATAATGCTAAAGCCAGTGTACTTGTAGAGGACCATATTACACCGCATACGACAGATACTTAATAAAAGCGAGGAGTTAACATATGAACTGGTTACTAACTTTTGGCAGGGACGCCTTACTCGTTATGCTTGGTGGTAGCGGATTTAAGTTTGTTGAGTTCTTGATAGATCGTAGAACAAAACTCGACATACGAAAAGAAGATAAAGCTGAGGAGAAGGATAAGACTCTTGATAATTTAAAAGAAGAATTAAGAGTTGATTTCCAGAAGGGGTTAGAGGCTTGTGAGCAGAAAAACGCTCAAAGGTATAAAACCCACTCCGATGCAATTGACGCTAACACAAAGGCGATTAGCGAGTTAATTGAAATGAATAAGGATTTGACAAGGAAGGTTGATACTCTTACTGATTCGGTAAAACAATCGTTTGAAGCTATCGACAAAAGAGCGGAGTATCAGAGTAACGGATTAAAGTCTGTCCTGTACGGGCAAATCCAGGATATTTATGACAAATGCTTATCAAGATGCGACGGAGGGGCGATCACCTCAGATGAAGAAGCAAATATAGAGCAGTTATATTTATCGTATTCTGGTCTGGGGGGTAATGGACGGGGCCACAAGATGTACGAAAAAGCTTGTGAAATGCATACTGTAACAAAGGAACAGGCATTGTCAATGGATGCTAAGAACAGGACTATGTAAAATGACAAAACTGAATAAGGATGATCGCTGGCTCTGGGAGTTCAGCAAAAAGATTGTATGGGTCGTAACAATTATATTTGTTGCGGCTTTTTTGTTATGCGGCATATTGGTATTTTTCTACCCAGATTCTACTGCTATACAGTGGATTTTAGAAAACATCTCAGATGTGTTCAAAGTTACAGTAGTTAGTTATGCTGTAAAAGCTGGGTTTGAAAATGTGACAAAAATTAGGAGGAATAAAGATGTTGGACTTTTTAACACATCACGTAGAAGAACTGATAGTTCTGACACTGGTAATAGTAGGTGCGATTAGTTATATTTGCAAGAAAGGCAATATACAGAAATTGCTTGTATATGTATGCCTTGAGGCAGAGAGACGTTACGGAAGCAAGACTGGTCAGATTAAGCTTAAATACGCTTATGACTGGTTTGTGTCTAATTGGCCAGTGATGTCTGCGCTTATAACATTTAATCAATTTAGTACCATGGTCGATATTGCTCTTAAGGAGATGGAGCACCTTATCAGAACTAACATGAACATATTCAAATACGTGAGTGGTTCCGACGTTGATCCAAAGAAAGAAGAGTAGAAAGGAGATTCACTATGAATGAAGTATTTGGGATCGACGTGTCTCACCATAATGGTCAGATTGACTGGGATTCTGTTAGCAGAACAAGTAAGAAGTTTGTAGTAATGAAAGCACAGTATGAGGCACAGTCACACAGAATCGATGAGATGTTCGAGTATAACTACAAGGAGGCCGGCAAGTATGGTCTGGCTAGGGGCGTGTATATTTACATCGCTCGCCATTCAGCTAATGATCCTGTTGCTGATGCTACAGCTCTTATTAACAAGTTGAAGGGGAGACCTCTTGAGTATGGCATCTGGCTTGATCTTGAAGATAGTAATATTCAGTATTTAGGTAAGACTGGAATAGAGAGTCTTGCGTATACATATTACAACATATTCAGGGCAGCAGGATACTATGTAGGTATTTACTGCAATAAGGATTGGTACGACAGACTTATATCTGACAGACTTAAGAAGAACTTCGACTTCTGGATTGCTAGGTATCCGAAGAATGATACTGGCATGTACAACGGCTCAAGTTCTCTTAAACCAGCCAATATTGGTGTTGCTTGGCAGTATAGTTCTAAGGGCTGTGTGCCAGGCGTAAAGACAAGAGTTGACTTAAACGTAGATTTCGATGGATGTGTTAACCTTATGGCTAAAGGTATTCATGATATTTACCGTAAGTCAAACAGAGAAATTGCTTTGGAAGTAATCGACGGCAAGTGGGGAGATAGATATAGCAAGCCTAGTAGAAAGGAATTGCTTGATGCTGCCGGTTACAACTATGATGAAATCCAGACTATAGTGAATCAGTTATATCACTCAAAGGCTAGGATTTAAAGTTTGGGGGAGGTTAGTAGCGACGAGCGAACGCCTCCAATTTTCCCACAAAATTTCCCATTGCATTCCCATCAGATTAATGTTATAGTACCACCGTTCCAAGTTATATTTTTAAAAGTGTGGGAAAAGAGTAGTCTCATAGGAATAGGTAACAACCCTATGGTTGGTATGACAGTTTCAACTGCTGTATCTATCGAAGAGGCTGCTAAAGCTGGGAAATTCTAACGTATGATATTCATACCATAAAATTTTTCCCATTTTAATACCACACTTAAATAATTGAGAGACTTGGACGAAATAAAGTTCGGGTCTCTTTTTATATTCTAAGGAGGTAAAGAATGGCAACTGCTAGAGAAAAGAACGGAAGGTGGTACTACAGAATCACTATCACGTCCAACGGAAGGAGAAAGTATATCGAGAGAGGTTCGTTTAGAACTAAAAGAGAAGCTATTGATGCGGGGAACAGTCATGAACTAAAATTGAAGCGAGGTGAAGACATGTTCATACCAACAAAGATTACTTATGGCGATATGGCAGAGGAATGGCTTACAACTTACGCACCAACAATGTATAAGCAAAATACAATCAATACCCATAAGAAAACGTTAAAGAATTATATTCTGCCAGTATTAAAAGACTACCAAGTATCTGCAGTCACAACTAAAGACTTACAGCAAATTATTAACACCGAAGCTCCAAAACATACCAGGTATGGATTAGATAAAGTACATTCAGCTCTGGTTAAAACGTTCGACTACGGAATAGTGTCAGGATACATCAATAAAACCCCTCTAGATGGCCTTGTAATGCCCAAAACACGATCTATAGTAGCTCAAACAGCAAAGCCTTCGAGGGAACAAAAAGCGTGCGAAAAAGAGCTTATAAACGCCATATTTAAGCGGTTTCCAGAGGGGCATCCGTGCTATATTCCACTGATTCTAGGCTATAGATGTGGGCTTAGATTGGGTGAGGCATATGGAGTACTCATAGACGACATTGACCGCAAAGGGCACAAGCTATATGTTAGAAGACAAATACAGTTTAATGAGGAAACAAACGAGTTATATTTTACAGATCCAAAGTATTGCAACCCAGGTGAGTATCGAGTAATAGATCTAGATATGGACACCTGGAGAATACTTATGAGACATATTACAAGAATAGAGAGTTCCAGAATCGTAATGCAACACAAACAGTATTATATTTCTGATAAGAATATTTTAAATGAAACAGAGGGAACACCTGCGTACATGTTAAACGTACGACTAGCAGATGGTAGTTATATTTCACCAAGAACTATGCAGCATGTTGGTAGAGTTATACATGGAAAAGTTAGTTCCTTTGATCATGTAGATCCGATATGGGATTTCCACCAACTCAGACATACACACGCTTCTGAATGTATAGCTGCAGGTATGCCCCCTGAGTCAGTAAGGAAGAGGTTAGGTCATAAAAGATTAGACACTACCTACAGATTCTATGTACACGAGACAGAAGACCAGAGCAATAAAGCTAAGTCAGTTCTGGAGGTAATGTTCGCATGATAATCATCTCATATAGTAGGAGGTAAAGAACATGATTATATTTGACCCGTACAATAAACTTTATTATCGCGTAGACGAAGACATTAATTTTGATGATGCGCCTAGCAAAGAAGATTTCGATAACTTTATAAAGAAGGTTGGCGAGAAAGTAGCTGCTAGGGCGACACAGAAACTAAATGAAGAAGGAGTATTATTTAAGTCAGATGTTGAGAAAATGTTTAGAGAGGAGTTGGGATTTAGAGCGGACTAATCAGTCCCTCTCCTTTTTGCTATGAACCGACCTATAGATAATAGTTATATTTCAAAGCATAGATACTACGAGCTTAAGCATTTCTGCTATCAATACCATGAGTGGGAGAAAGCGAAAACGCAAATCAAAATTTTCCCGGGTGGGGATTTTCGTGAAAACGTTTTGGATCCCACAGGAGAGACAGCAGTAAAACTAGCAGAACTAAACGGTAAGATCGAGTTAGTAGATAGATGTATTAAGGAGGTAGCACCAGAGATTTATATGTGGCTTAAGATGTGTGTAGTCGATGGGAAATCCTATAACGTCTTAGTCTCATATGGCGTTCCGTGTGGGAAAGAATATTTCTATCAAAGATACCGAGCCTTCTTTTCGCGTTTAAATCAGGTCGTATAATGGAGAAAATCCAATAAAATTATACGGAGGATTTATATTATGATGAATTTTAAAGAACTTATAGACTGGTTAGATGGAGAACTCCAGTATTGTGATAATTATGTAATAGATAAGCAGTATCATCTCTGCTACACACCAATTAAGTATAGAGGAATATATGAAAGGATTGGAGTAGCTAGAGTATTTGACGACTGTGGAAGTAACATTTGTGACTTCGCAATATTTAAACCAGTTGAAGGCGGAACAATAGTTTACGAAATGATAATATGATCAGAAGGGAGATTGTTAGAAAAAATCTAGCAGTCTTCTTTTTCGCATAATTTTCACTCCCTTATATGGAGACAATACTACACTTTTAAAGGAGAAAAAGTTATGCATAGAGAAATTTATCACTACACAAAAACATTGTCAGATGGAACAAAGGTAAGATTCGAGAGATCAAAATGGGTACCTGATTATAAAGACGAGTATCCTGGAGACTGGATGCCTACAACCAAATACAATGAAATAATGGATGCTTATGCAGAATTTAGACAAATGACAGAGATGTAATATTGAAAGAGACCGTTAGAAAACCTAGCGATCTCTTTTTCGCATAAAATCCAATTCCTAATATGGAGAGGCAGAAGGAGGATAACATGTCAATAGTATCATTTGAAAAGTACAAGAGAATTACAGAGTTAGAAAAAGAAATGGATGAACTTATAGACTTACTGTTTAGCAGTGACGGTAAAGATTTAGAAGTAGCTAAAAGATTAAACGATGTAGAGAATGAACTTAGAGAATTATATTAATAGCTTTTCATAGCCTCTCTTTTTCCGCATATATTTCCTTTTGTAAAACGGAAAGGAGGTAAGTATATATGACTAAATTTACGAAACTAGAAAAAATAGCTATTGGTGGCTTAGGCGTAACTACAGTAGCTAGTGTAGTTTCAACAGTTGTATGTTGGGCTTACTTATTTATTAAATACGATATGTAATAAAACTTTATGGAGGTTAACTATTATGACAATCAAAGAGGAACTTAAGAAAAGAACCGAAGCTGGAGAAAGCAGAAAGAGGGCGCAGATTGAGATCGGAAAGAGGGTTAATAAACTTATTGATTCTGGTAAATCGAACTCAGATGTTGCTAAGGAACTCGGTATCTCTGAGGAATCGGTAGAAATAGTTAGAAACAAACGTAAATAAGTTACATCAAAGAGACCGTTAGAAAATTCTAGCGATCTCTTTTTTTCTTACCTTCCGTATACAAAGTTTCTTTCATTCTCCTTAAAAGCCTTATCCATAGCTCGACTAACTTTAGTCATATCGCTAGGACTAAGAGAATTATATTTACGTTCGAACTCTCCTTGGTCCATAGTCCAAATACCTTCAATTAATTCCTTCACCAGTGTTGGATTATTCTGTGCCATATTTACCACCTCCCAACCCAATGATACCACTAACCCTATAGGTCTGTAAATCGCGATTATTTCGAATCGTAGTACGGGAAAATACACATTATTAGTTGGAGGAGAATGACAGCATGGAAAACGTATATTTAGTACTTGGATACTTGGGGCTCGTATCAGCGGTATTAACACTAGTAGAGATGGTATCTAAGTTAGCAAAAATTTGGAGGTATTTATGCGAAAACGATGATGGTAATTTCTATGACGAGACTTGGGAGTAAAATCCTAGGTCTTTCATTTTCGCGTTTAAATCAGCTCCTAATATGGAGAGGCAGAAAGGAGATTTTATGAGTGAATGGTACAAAACAGATAGAGTGAAAATTTCTTATGATGACGATGATTTGGATATGCGTCTTTATATAACAACTTATAATCGAAAGGTATGTAGAGAGGATGTAGAAAAAGTCATTGAATACTTAGAAGAGCACAAATACGATTTTGAAATGAATATTTAACAAGATTTTCATAGCCTCTCATTTTCGCGTAAAAATCACACACTAATATGGAGAGGAAGAAGTGAGATGCGAATGTTCTGGGTGAAATTCCTGGCGCTCCACTGACAGTTCGTCACTCGTCAGTGGCCTTAGAAATCATAGAAGTAATGGGTGAAAGTCCCCCTTCAATCCCAACGAAGGTCGATGATTGATTTCGTTCCGTTATATTTTTTTCGCGGCATTTTCAGCTCCTAATATGGAAGGAAAACAACAATTCACATATAAAGGAGACAAAAATATGTTTAAGAAAAAATATGAAATCAAAGTAGCAGCTAATCACTATGTAGCAATAAGAGCTTTAGTTGAGTCTATGAACTTAACGGTAAATTATGTTAAGAGTGGACCTAAAGGCTTGTACATAGGATTCAAGGCTAGAGAGAAACAGGTTGATGAACTTATTAAGAAACTTTATAAGTATGACATCGCTAGAGCAGTAGCGATTGATGCTTGACTTTCAAAACGAGGCTTACAGATATTTCTGTAGGTCTTAGTTTTTATTTCGCGTAAAAATCCAATCCTAATATGGAAAGAAGACAACAATAAAACTTTTAGGAGGATTTTAATATGAATAGCAGAACAGCAGTAAAAGTAGCAACAAAGGTTGGTAAGGCCGTAGCAGTAGGTACAGTGAAAGTCGTAGTCGCTGTAGGGTTAAACATAGCTTTTGACGCAGCTTGGGATAAGGCAGAGAACGCTATTAAGAACCGTAACAAAGTTAAAGTTATTGAGGTTTTTGATTAATTAAGAAAGGGCTTGAGAATTTCTCAGGCTCTATTTCTTTTATATTTCACCATGAAAGGAGACTCACCAAATGAACGCAAGATTTAACACAAACACACCAAAAGAAGCAGCAAAGGTACTGGGGGTATCAGAAGGAGTAGTTGTAGGCTGGTGCCGCAATGGAGTAATCAACTGCAACAGAGTTGGGGAAGGAACCCAGAAGGATAGGTACGAAATCACTGATGATGAAGTACACTATCTTCGCACAATCATTCTTAAGTTTGGGGCAAAGGATGGAATGCTCAGATATAGAAAGGATTGGAAAAATATGGAGAAGCCCGCAACAAAAATAGCTAAATCTACAGACTCTGTAAAGGAGTATACTGCACAGGAAGTTGCAGACTACTTAAAGGTCGACAAGACTACAGTCAATAGCTGGTGCAGGCATAATAAGATTAATTACCGCAGAGTTGAGAAACAGCCTAGAGGCAGGGGTGGTAATACTTACTACTATCTGATTCCTGAGTGGGAAGTTAATTATATTAAGTCACTATACGATAAGTATGGTTCTAACAATCGCTTTGGCGGTGCTATGACCCACTACGTGAAAGACAGACAGGGTATCCCAGCTATTATTAAGTTCCAGCCAAAAGAATTTGAAGACTCAGAGGCTCAGAAAATGCTGGATGATATCGCTACAACGAATCCGAAAGATCTGCAGAAGAAAGCTAGAGAAGCTATATTCGGCGACGAGGACGCTAAGCTTCTTAGAGATATTCATTATATTCGTGAAGTCAAGGCTAGAATTGAGGACTGTAAGAATGAGTTAGCGCTCTTAGAGAAAGAGTATGAGGACCTTAAAGCAGAACTTGTAGGTAAAATCTAATAAACGATTGGAGGCATTCGGAAGAAATTCTGGGTGCCTCTTTTAAGTGAAAGGGTAAGAGAAATGGGCACCAAATATTATAGTTTAGATGATAGCGAACACGGGAATAGTACCACATATTATAGCTTAGATGAATTCTATAAAACACGGTATGAGATCTGGTACGAAATCGCCAGAAAAGATCGAGCATATGGCCCAATTATGTTATACGTTAATAAAAATACTGGAGAGGTTAAACTAGGCGACTCATATTATTTTAAATTCAAAACGTATGAGTGTGATGAGGTTGATAAAATTATTACTCGTAGAATTATACAGCCGAATGACGAAATGGTTAGCTGCCTTGTTCGATTATTTAATAAAAAGGCTAAAGAACTGGGTGTAGTTATTGGCTCAACTCATCAGAAATTTGAGATTGAGAATTCACGAGAATATTACGCTCCTAAAACAATGGAAGAATTATTTCACACATTGATTAGATACGTTCAGCTTAACCATACGAAGAAGTTATATTTTATAGACCTTTGTAACTACATTACTGAAACTGTGGATAAGCATAGATTCTGCAGAGTCAGGCGCATCCAAGGACCATACATGGATTTTGTTTTATCTGTAGATAGACCTAGGTTCAGACGTGACGTAGACAATAAAAATAGAAACACTTTTGATTTCATTGATATTGATATGGTTATAAGATCGTCAGATGCATCTAAAGAAAAAGTTAAAGCTAATAAAGAAGAAATATTTAAGAAGGCTCTATCGAAACTTGAAAGTAGTAAATCTTTTCAAAAGTATGGAGTTCCGATTAATTTTCTAAAGATGTATCAATTCGTAGTTCACAGAGACGGTTCATTAACTATATCGTTTTGTATTAAAGAATTGAGGGAGAACAAATGATGATATTTGATGTAATACTCGGTTTGATTATTTATTTCTTTATGGGTTTTTGTACAGGTATAGTGTACGAAATGATTGTCGAGGACGAGTTTAGATGCCAGTGCCCAACCAGACTTGCAGTTATATTTTGGCCGTTGTTTTATCTAGGACTGCTAGTCGGAGCGATAGCCACACTCTTCGACAATAAACGCAGATAATTCAGACGGTAATATGGAGAATACTACATATTTCAAAAGCGAAAAGGAGAACAAAAAATGAAAATGTTTACAATGTTGAGTAAGGAAGAGATCAGTGCAATCGGAGGAATGTACAAGGGAATGTCAGATGCTGACAGAGCTTTAATGGTTAAGTTCGGAGGTGATATGTACTTTAACGGACAGATTAATGGTATCGCTATTGGAGCTGGTGGCGTCTTGGCAGGATGTATATTAGGTGTCGTGTCAGGTAAAGTTATTGATATTATTCAGCAGAGAAGAGCAACAAAGAAACTCATTAAGGAACTTGAAAAGTAAGTATTCACGGAGACATTCAGGAACATTTCTGAGTGTCTCTTATTTTTATGAAAAGGAGACCACACTATGACAAATTTAGAGAAATTCAGAGAAGTATTTGGAGACGTAATGGGTGACGTTCAGTGCACCAAAGATTGGGCAGAGGCTGAGTATAAAGGGCCTGCTCGTCCAACAACACAGGACAGATTTATTCACTGGTTAGAGGATCACAAGAACAAACTTAAATGGAAAAGCGAAACTCTTGGCGGAGAATTGGCGGTTTATATTAGCCACTATGACGGTACTCCAATAATCAGAGTTAGTTCTTTCGATAATGCTGTAACAACTGAGCACGGGCGTGCTACTTATATTCGTTACGATGGGCTTACTGGTTATAAGAGTTTTGACGAAGTTAAGGAAATCATTGAGCGCGAAATCAAGAAGAAAGACAAGACATATTTTGACGATCTATTTGATAACGTATTCAACCCGTATGGAGGTAAATCAAAGCGATGAGCGATGAAGCAGCAAAGGCGAGAGCTTATGAGCGTCTGGTCCTTAATCGTGAGATGCTTTGTAACCATACATTTAGCCCTTTATTGTGTGCATGGAGAAAGTGTGAGTATTACTATAAGACAACCGAGGGCACTTTCGGAATACCGCATTGTTTGAAGGCTGATATTAAGAACTGGACACTCTATAAAATGACTAAGTCAGGAGACTAAGAAATGGCTAAAGAGAAACTTACATTCAGTAACATAAGAACCTGCCCACATTGTAATAGTCAAAACATAAGGACTGAGTACGAGTTTAGGACTAATACCTACATAATTTATTGTATGGGATGCGGGCGCATGGAGAAAGTGAGGCGTTAGATGGCGGTAACGATTAAAGACTTTGAGATGCCAAAGAACTGCGTAGAGTGTGCAATGAGTTCCTGCAGTAGATTAGCAACTTTTTATTGTGTTATTACTGCACAAAACGTGGATATAGAAAGTGATGTGCGTGATGCAGATTGCCCTTTAGTGGAGATTAAGGAGAGTAAATAAATGGATGGTAGAGAAGAATTACTATCTAATCTTATGGAGGTTTATGAGCATACTCCAGAAGCTGAAAGAAGAGAACTAGACCCAATAATGCTTATGATGGGGCATTTTGTCGAGTTTTTAGATTACTTCTCGGGTACTTTCTCTGATAAAGATAGGCTCATTGATGAGGTCATCACAAACAAAAGCAGAAAAATTATGGCAATAGATGAATGTTTGAAAGATGCAATTGATGTTTTGAAAGGAGAATGAGATGGAAGAAATTCAGATGAAAAATAATGAGCAGATACGTTTAATCCAAGAGGATCAAGACAAGTTCATATTTGAGACTATTAGAACTTATACTGATGGAGTTCTTGCTCATGAAGGTATAACCAAAATCCCTAAGAAACTTCTTGAAAGAGCTATTACTTGTTTTAAGATGGAGCATCCTGCAGAATTTGAGTTTCTGCTTAATGGCGATGAAGGCATGAAACAGAAAATTGATACTTTGAATAAGAATAAAGGAGAAAACAAACATGAATAATCGCGAATTATACGCAACACTTATAAAAAAGATAGGTAATACTGGAACTGTATATTTTAGAGATCCAGTTGGTACATACGGTAGAGTACGAAACGTATATGCCCCAGCTCGTATTATGGAATTAAAGGTCGATGCCATAGCAGATGCACTTAAAGTAAAAATTTCACGAACCGATTATTACGAACCACCAATTGATAACGTATCCGTAGAAAACTTATATTTACCGTCACCAATGAACTCAAGATTCCATGGAGACATGATCCCAGTAAGATCGTATTTCGAGGTTTATGAAAGATTACAGGGTAGTCGCGATTCCGCTGATGCTTTGTGTTACACGATTAGGTACAAAGCTAAAGCTGAACAATTTGAGTACGACAAAATTATATTCTCAGGTCCATGCACTATTGTTATCTGGAAAGACGGAACTAAGACCATGGCTAGAGTTTCAGAAGGTGATGCATTTGATCCTGAGAAGGGAGTTGCTATTTGCTTTATGAAGCGTGCGCTTGGTCATACAGAAACAAACAAAACACTTAAAGTTGCTGATGAGATGTGGAACTTGAAAAACACAGAACAAGATGCCATTTCAAAGTTGTTTGCAGGTATCAATATAGCACGAGTTACGGCTAAGCCAGTTAATAAAAAGGAGAATTAAGATGACAGTACAACAACTAATTGATCAACTATCTTTCATTCCTCCTAATTATGACGTAATGGTAAAAGTTGGTGATTCTGGAAGAGACCTTATTACAAAAATAGGCAGCATCAAATGTATTAATTCAAAGATAAACCCACCACCAGGTTTTATTGAACTAGAAACGTGTAATGCAATAGATTGGCGGGCTGTTCATAAGGAGGATAAATAATGTGTACATTTTGTGATGATATTTATCCTGAAAGGGATGCAACAGACATAGTATTTGGTAGGGGAAAATACATAAACATAGCTCAGGGTGGATCTTTCATTACTCCAGATGACTTTATAACCGTAGATGAGGGTGGCGAATTTGATATTGTTACGAACCCCGGAGATCCATATGAATTAGGTTTGGTACGCGATATTAAGTTCTGTCCTTACTGCAGACGTATCTTAAAAGATATTGATAATGTTAAAAGCCCATGTGCTACTTGTGGTGTATCACATAAACCGTCGTGTTGTGGCTGTAAAGAATATTTTGAATGGAGGGAGAAAAGTAATGGGAAAAACAATGACGGTTTACTGTGATGGGTGTGGAAAAGATATTACGCTCACAGCAAGCCAGCATATCAACCTTGGTCAGAGTAGAGAACGAGATTTATGCATGAGTTGCTACGGAAATATATCACAGAAGCTCGCTGAAGTAGATCGAGATATATTTTTTGAGAAAAAGCAGGCATGATTACAAGGAGGAAGAAGATGGGAATGACGATTAAAGAGCATAGTTGCGAAACTTGCAAATGGGGGAGAGTATTACAGACGAGGTTACGACATTACAATGATGAATGATGAATGTGGTGGATGCTGTACATGGAATGATAAATGGCAACCAAGTGAGGTATTAGAAGATGGTAATGACACAACTAACACAGGAAGTAATTGAACGCGATTACTGTCCTCGTTGTCAATACTATATAGACAAGCAATTTATCTACAAAGATGAAAATATAGAAATTAAAATGGGTACAGTAAAAGATTGTAAATTCCATACTAATACAAGTTGGATATGTGATTTCAAGAAGAGGTAGAAAATGAATAAGGAGAACCAAAATGACATTATGTGAGAATTGTAAATGGGGCGTCATTGGTAAGTACTCAGCTAAATACGGCGGAAGACCTATAGGCTGTTGCAGACCATTGGACGCCCCTAGATGTAAGGCGGAATGTAATAGAAAGAGGGGGAAGAAAGATTGAGCACGTTAACTAAGTTTTGGCTACTCAACGCACCTGTAGAAGAAATCGCAAAGTTCTGTGAAGACTACGGGTACGAGATTACTATATTAAGTCAGAACAATTATATTCTAGAAAGAAGATTCGGAGGTAAGAGGTAATGGATTATATGAAATTTGATGGTTTTATGGGTGGAGCAGTAAGCAGATTAATTAACAAAGCGATCGAGAACAAGCTTGGATCGAGTCCTAGTATCAGGATTTCAGAGCTGAATGTTAAGGAGGCACCTAATGGTCATCGACCAAATGGTGATATGGAGGTTAGCCTCAAGTTTTCAATCGATAAGGATGACTTCGAGTTGTTCATCGAAGATATTACAAAGTAATAAGGGAGAAGGAAAAACGATATGGCAACAAAGTGTAAGAGATGTAAGAGAAATAACTGCGCATTTTACAACCCATGGAGAGCTAATAACTGTGAGGCGCTTTGCGAGGTGTATAAGGATGTTTACCAGTGCGCATTCTTTAAGAGAGGACCGAAGAAAAACCGCTACGGCGAGAAAATTGGGGAGATGCTTGGGGATGATGAACAATAAAATACGTAGAGCTGTAGCAGTCCTTTTGGTTGGGCTGCTTTTATTTTTGATTTCTTTAAACGGTAAAGCAACAGAGGAAGTAGGAGAGGTCGAAGAATTATATTTTATGCCAACCGCAGGGTTTGAAGAGTTTTTGGAGGAGACTCCTGTACCAGAACCTATAGAGGACGTTGGATGGCATGAAATAGAAACTTATGACGAACCTATAGCACCATTATATTTACTAACGGACAGAGAAGTTGACTTATTGTTACGAATAGGGGTTTTAGAAGGTGGTAAAAAAGATGTAGTTGGTATTGCTCATGTAATGCAGGTTGTCATGAATAGGGTTGAGTCTGATCAATTCCCGAATACTGTCGAGGAAGTTATATTTCAGAAAAACCCTGTCCAGTTTACTACTGCCGACAAGTTAGCAAAGGCTAACATTACACCAGAGGCATACGCAGCATTAGATCAAGTCATATTTGGAGATTACCAATCTAATGGAGCGTGCTTCTTTGAATCCTGTGACGGACTTATATTTAATAGTTGGGCAGACTACGCGTTTTCATATGGCGGTCATGATTTCTATAACGTTAAGGAGACATGACTATGAATGTGATGCAAATGAGAGTTTATATTTCTGAACACCCGCGCTATAAGAACTCTAAGACCTGGAGACAGAAATGCATGTGTATGCCAGACAGGACTGTAGTCGCAATCTATAACAAGTTTAAGAACGTCAACTATAAGGAAGAAGAAAAGAAGATTCAATCTGAGTCCAGTCAGAAAGAACAATTTCATCAAATCAACATGTTTGAATACTTATTAGATAGAGGGGGAGAAACATGATATTAACATTCAGCGTTACAGCATTTATAGCTATCATTTTGGGAATACTGCTTTCTGTTATGTTTATTGGTCAGGTTCTTATGATAGCGGCAATAGAGATGTACGTTAAGTTATTTGAAAACGAAGGAGGTGCAAATGGACGAATTCGAAAGAGCAATAGAATTCCTAAAGACTAAGGATATTGCAGCTTTTGAGTACGATAACGAAGTAAACGTCGAAGTCGAAACTCGTGGCGAGATATTACCAATGGTCTTAAAACTCAAGAAGTATTTCGACGAGTGCGGTTACAAAAAGTCTTGGAGAGTTAGTGTATCTTCAGAGTACGCACCTTTGTATATGGAATACGAAGAACGTCACAGCTACTAATTATATTTATAAGGAGAACGTATCATGATAGTTATTTGTTTAGCAGCATTATATTTACTATTAGGAACCAAGTTGTTCTATGCATCTATAGCAGAACTTGGAGGACCGGAGGGATATATGGAAGTACTCTCTGCCAACACTGACCGTCCAGCGGTAACATATCGTTTTGTGTTCGTGTATGTTGTTCTTCTCTGGCCAATACTCCTTACAGCTTCAGCCATAAGATATTTTGCAGGACGGAGACGACACTAAATCGTGTAAAAATCCTACAGTAATATGGAAAATAAAAACCGAAAGGAGATATATTTATATGACAAGAGAGGAACGCATTAGCAATCACTTAAGTTTTGTACAGAGTAGAATCGAGGCAATTGAGGAACAGATACTTAACTACAGTCCTGACCAGAAAGGTTATAAGGAGTTGGTAGAATCGTACAACAAGTGGCAGGAGAAAAGCGACGAGTTAGAAGATAAGCTTGAGCATCTTGATGATGTGGATATTGAGTTAGAGAAACTTAACATCGAGAGATTGAAGCTTGAGCGTACTGAGGAGATTGAGCAGGACAAACTCAACCTCGCACAGGAGCAGCTTCGTCTTGACCGTGAGAAGTTTGTTTATGAAACTGAAGCACACAAGAAGGAAGAGTTTATATCTAACATGTTTAAGACGCTTGAAGTGGGAGGAAAGATCGCACTTCCATTAATCGGAATGGGGGCAGCAGTTAAGTTAGCAAAGATTTCTTATATTAATGACCTTGACATGAAACTCTGCAACGGAAACGTAAGAGGTGCAGCAAAAGAATTGCTAAAGATGGCAATAAGTATGAAGGTTTAATATTCTTAAGAGCGAGATGATTGGAATTATATTCTAGTCGTCTCGTTTCTGTTTAAGGAGGAAGGATGATAGGAGACAAAAAAGAAGTATATTTTGACAAGCATTGCAGTAAGTGTCGGTATGGTAATAGACCAGAAACCGCTAACCCATGCTGGGATTGTTTAGAAGAACCGGCAAATGAAGATTCACACAAACCTAAATATTTTGAGGAGGCCACTAAAAATGAGAAGTAAAGTATTAGCAAAGGTAATGGGCAACGCATTCATCAGTAAGGTAGCAGGCACTGTAGGTTCCTTTTATATTAACCATGAGTCGTTGATACTCACCACAGGAACAATCGGTTTCAGTCTTGCGACTACAGCAGTTACTTACAAGAACGCAGCAAGGATTAATGAGGTGCTGTATAACGGCAAGTGCGCATTATCTATTTGTAATTCAGAGGAAGAGAAGAAGAGCATCTACAGAACTATGCTTATGGATCTTACAGGACTGGTAGCACCAATAATTATATTCCAGTCAGCAACAATCGCTTGCTCGTTATTCTCTAAGAAACAGTATGATAAGAAACTCGCAGAGGCAGCAGGTGCACTGTCAATCGCTCAGGCAGCTATTGCTCAGTATCAGAGTTTCCAGAAGCAGGCAGAAACCGCGCTTGGAGCAGAGGAGTACGAGAAACTTCAGCAAAATATTTATGCTCCACAGGAGGTTGATGGTAGAAGATTTACAGCTATTGCTTCTGAAGGCGCACCTGGTGAAGTACTAATCATCGATAAGTATTCAGGAAGACCTTTCTGGTGTACGACAGACAGAATTGAGAATGCCGCTAGAGAGTATAGTAGAAGGCTTACACCAAGTGGTGGATACGATCAGCAGAGTATTAACGATTTGTATGAGTTGATTGGTAATTCTGATCTAACACCTACAGACTTGGGTGAGAAGTTTGGCCACATTGCAGATTATGATTTCAATAGTCAGGAGATATCTGCACACTTCGTAGACACTCACTATGTATTCCCGAACGGAACATGTATACCAGCGTTTGAAATGTATTTATATCCTGAGCCAGCTTACATCGATATGGGCTGTTGAAAGGAACGACAAGTAGGCGGGTATAGGCAGGAGCTTGATTGGGTTGATTATATTATGCGAGAGTATGCATACCAATCTAACCGCCTACGCTAAATGTCAAATTATATTCGCGTAGATTTCAGTTAGTAATATGGGGAGAACCCAATAACAAATAATAATTCGTAAAGGAGAAAAAAGAAATGGCAATTAAGATCGCAGAGGAGAACACAACAATGATGGAGAACACAGAAGTAAAGATGGATGAGACAACACGACCTGTAACAGAAGAGCAGATCGAAGAGTTCAAGAAGGCTGGAGTTTGGGAAGCTTTCAAGGCATTACCATGGTGGAAGAAGATACTTGTAGGAACAGGTGCAGCCGCTTTGGTAGTAACTGGAGGCGTAGTTATATTCAAATTCAAGAAAGGCCGTAAGGTAATCAAGACCGTAGCTCAGGAGGTAAGTACACCAGTGCTTACACAGGCAGTTGAGAACACCGCTGAAACTGTAGCAGAGAATGCTCCAGAAATGATCGAGACTGTGGTAGAAGCAGTAACTGAGTAATTATATTTGTTACTAACGAGAGGCATTCGGAAGAAATTCTGAGTGTCTCTCTTCTTTTAAGAAGAAAGGAGCTAATATGCCAGAAAATAAAAAACAGAATATTAGAGAAATCCCAAACCATAACATTCACGTTAATGCGTCTGTGCAGGATAGAAGTATTGTAAAGGATCTTGCTAAGAGTGCTATGGAAGAAATTGTTATTCCAAAGACAACCAACGTAGTAAGAGATATGTTTCTTGGAATGATTAACATGCTCGCAGAGACTGCTAAGAGTCTTGTGGATAAGGGATTATATCCTAATGGTGGTATACCGAATACAAAGCCATCTCAGGGTATAGGATATTACCAGAACACAAACTACACAAGCTACTCAACACCTATTGGTCAGTACTCTTCAAATTCAAGCACACGACCAAATAGTGGTAAGGACCCTATCGGTCAGCGTCCAGGAAACCAGGTCAAGTACGTTTGGGTTTGGACTGAGGATCAGGCAAAGTCATTAACTGGAGCTTTGAAGGAAGATATTGACAACTATGGCCATGCTAAGGTTGCTACTCTCTACGAGATGATAAAAGAAAGAACCACAAGTGTAGATTTCACTTATGGCTGGACTGATAGTAATACTATTGGTTATCACTACGATGATAATAGGCGCCCAGACGAACCTAAGTGGTTTATTGATCTGCCACAGCCTATCAAATTATTTTAATAATGAACGGAGGAAAAAGAAATTATGTTTTTAAATAGTATTAAAGCTGGGGGAAAGGCATTCCTCGCAGTATGTTACAGAAATAGAGCAACAATAGCTACAGGGGCAGGTATGCTTGCTGTAGTAGTTGGTACAGGAGTAGTTATATCTAAAGCTACTCAGGCGGCAGAGGTAGCAGAAGAAATCGCCGTTAAGAATAATTATATTCATAATAGAGATGAAGCTGACGATTGGTCATCATCCAGCGAGAGAAGTAAAGCTCGTATTGGTGTTCTTGGTTTCGCTGCAAAGGAGTATACAAAGACATATGCTTTAGGTCTTGGTATCGAGGCTATTGGTCTTGGTCTTATTGCATGGAGTGACCACACACAGAACAACCAGATAACCACTATTTCAACTATGTTGGCATCAACATCAGCAACACTTAGCGCCGTTAAGGAGAGAGTAATTGCTGATCAGGGTGAAGAGAAGTGGCAGGAATACCTTCTGGGACCACAGCTTACTACAGTAGATGTTATGCCAGACGGTACAATCGTTCAGACAACAGAACCAATAGAAGATCCGAGCGCATCTAATGGCTTCCCACCTCACTGTTTCTTCTTCGACGAAGCAAACCCTAACTGGGAAAAAGATGCGACCCAAAATAGACATTTTCTTGAAGACCATTTGAGATGGCTTAACAGGAGACTTCAGGAAGAAGGCTTCCTTTGGGAGAATGATATTCGTAGAGATATCGGAGCAGAATTAGTTAAGTCAGGATGGACTTCAGGTATATTTGCTAAGGACAAGAATGGTATGCAGAATTATATTTCATTCGGTCTTGAGGCAAAGAACCCAGCAGCTCAGGCATTCAGAGATGGTATCGAGCCATCAATTCTGATACAGCTTAATGTTGAAGATAACATCACAGAACAGATCAAGTTACCATTAGTTTAATAATTATATTTATCGTGAAAAGGAGAAAATACTATGAATAAATTAGGTTTTATTATTGGCGGAGCAGTTACAGTGATTGGAGTAGCAACAACTGCATATTTCGCAAAGAAGCTCTATGAGCAGAAGAAGGAAACAATTACAACAGAGAAGGGCGTTGACTCTAACGGCGAGCCAATTATCGAGACTAGGGTTATCACACCTGTTGACAGAATTAAGGAAGCAGCTATGAAGAAGGCTGTAAGAATTATGGGTTGGGTTGTAGTACACGAGCAGCAGGTTCAGGCAGTTGGTACAGTAATTAGTGTTGTTGCAGCATGCTTCAGCTTAGTTAACGAAGTTAAGAAGTATAGCATGGGTAAGTCGTTGCTTAAGAGACTTGGCGCACTCGAAAACGGTTTACAGCGTCTAGAGAATAGTACTTGTGGTCATGTCAACAACCTTGGCAAGTATGTAAATGAGATGTGGGATGCTATAGATAACAACATGCGTATGATATATGAAGCCGTTAACGTAACTCCTGCTCCAGCGACAGTATAAGAAAGGGGTATAGCATGAATAAACTAGTAATAGCAACATTAGGTTTCATCGCAGGCTCAGGCGTAGGCTTTGCTGTAGGCTGTTATATTACAAAGAAACAGAGAGCTAACGTTGAGTACATGGAACCGATTTATATTGAGAAAGAAGTTAGTAAAGAAGCTGAGGAGCCAAAGCCGGAAAATCCCCAGAAGGAAATTCCGAATTTCACTCCTGCAAAAATAGCAACAAAACCTGGTGAGGTTGGTATCAACTATACAAAGATGTGCAAAGATCTCCAGTATAAGATGGAGACAACAGGTCCTTCCGAAGATGATTCGTATGACGATGACGACGATGGGTCTGAGGACGACATAGACATGTCTGAGTATGAGGAAACATTCGAAGAAAGACTTGAGCGTGAGAATAATGAGACTATTGCTCACGCCGAAGAGTATAGGAAGGCTCATAAAGGAAAGATCGAGCTCATGACTTCTGACGAATGGGATACAGACTTCCCAGAAACAGATTACGAGCGTGAGGATTTATATTACTTCACGAATAGTGATGTGATAACGGATGGAGACGGCCATATCCTAAATGAAACCGAGTTTGTCGGGCCTAAGGTTAGACAGGTAGGATGGATGCAGTCTTCAGACGCTTATATTTACGTTAGAAATCATCCTAAGGAGAAAGAGTACAGAGTTTGTAAAGAAACCTGTGCGGTAGAGGATTGGTTCTAATGGTATATACCTCAGATTACTATTTATGGCTCGAATCTCTCGTCAGTGATGGTAATCATTACCGCTTATTAAGATATTTATACGAACAGCCTTATCGTTGGCAATTTACTTTAGATGAAAATCGTTCTGCAGGCGGTCTTAATCTTAGAAGTAGATTTGCTTTTGATAATGGTATTGATGTTCTAGATGTAGGTGAAGGTCCTTGTTCTGTTCTAGAGATGATGATAGCTTTGGCAGACAGAATGACTGAAGTTCTTCCTTATGAAATTAAGGACGGCTTTTGGGTTATGATCCGGAATTTACATCTAGATCAGTTCGATGACAGTAATTTTGACGAGGGACAAATTAATTATATTTTAAACGTTTGGTTGGATAGAACATACGACTCAAGTGGTAATGGGTCACTCTTCCCATTAAAAAGATATTTAGGCGATTGTAGGAGACTTGATGTGTGGTCACAAATGAACGCTTGGGTTTCAGAAAACTATCCGCATACAGATGAATGGTTGTATCAATAATACGTGAAAAGGAGAATTATATTTATGAATAAGGGACAGATTGCAATTCTTGGTTCTTACATTGGAGCATGTGTTGGTTTTGTAGGTATCTATGGATATTTCAAGAACAAATCCTATAAGCTTGAGGCTCAGAAGGTAGAGAATGAGAAAGCTAACCAGAAGTTATATTTCGAGAAGCTTACACCAGAGCAGGTAGAGCGTATTGAGATGGAGAAGATCGAGCTTAAGAAGAAGGAAGTGGAACTCAAGCTTTCAGAGGCTGAGCTTAAGAAGACTGTTACTGAATTCGAGGCTGATATTCGTGAGAGTATCCAGAACAAAGTAATGGACGACATCCACGATGACATGCGTAAGATATTTGACACCTGGTCAGCAAAGTATGAAGACCGACTTGACAGTAAGGTTGATAGAGTCATCTCCAGAATTGACGACCTCAGTGACAAGTATGGTGGAGTAAAGGCCACATCAACTGCAGCACCAACCATTAGCGTAGTGAATGCGCCTAACAATTAAGACTTATATTTGAAGGGAGGATTGGAAAGTGTTCGACTTTCTAAAAGTAATTAAAAACTATCAGAGAGGCCGTTATTACTATAAGCCTACGTTCATAACAAAATCCTCCATTAAGGATCTAATGACTAGAGGGGGTATGTTCTATGCCATCTACGATGAAGAGACTGGGTTCTGGACAAAGTCTAAGCCTAGAGCTATAGAACTCATAGACCAACAGGTTAGGGCATACACCCTCAAAGACAGTGGCGAAGAAGCCATGAACGATGAAATCCACGGGCCTTGTATTGTTACCATGTCAGACTCTGCTAACCATCTTGTAGAGCAGTTCGATAGGTTCTGCAAGACTATGGGAGACAACTGGCATGCTCTTGACCAGAGAATGATATTCTCAAACACCGAGATCAAGAGAACTGATTACGCATCTAAATGTCTTGACTATCCTTTAATAGAACAGCCTACACCTTATTACGATGCTCTAACTGATATTCTCTACTTACCAGATGAACGAGAGAAATGGGAATGGGCAGTCGGCTCAATGATTACTGGCGACAGTACTAAAATCCAGAAAATGTTCGCATTCTATGGAGAACCTGGAACAGGTAAGTCCACAATCATCAGTAAGATATTTGCAGATCAAATCTTTGGCGGTATTGAAATGGGGTATGCCGTAAAGTTTGAAGCTAATAACTTATGTGGTGGTAATGAGTTTGGTACTGATTTCTTAGAGAATGACTCTGTCCTTGTGTATGATGACGATGCTGAAATGGGAATGATTACTGTGAGATCTACTCTCAATAAGATAATTTCACATGAGCAGATTAGAGTAAATGCAAAGTTTAAAGCTCCGTTCATGACAAGAGCAAACTGCATGATGTTTGTAGGTTCAAACGACCCTATTCAGTTAAGCCCAAACTCTGGAATGAAGAGAAGACTCATTGATATTCGTCCTACTGGTAATCTACTAGCAGCTGATGTATATGATGAGTGTATGGAGCATATCCCATTTGAGAAATCCGGTATTGCATGGCGTTGCCTTCAGACTTATAAGAAACTTGGTAGACACTACTACGACCATTATATTGCAGAAGACATGTTAGCCAGAACATCACCATTCCATAACTTCGTAGTTGAGAATGTGCTGGAGTTAAAAGATGGTATTAGTTTAGCAAAAGCTTACGATTTATATTCTAACTATGCTCAGATGTGTAAATTCAAAAACGAACTTGTTAGGTATAAGTTTAGGGATACATTAAAGTTATATTTTGACAAGTACGAGGATCAGAAGTTTAGCGGTTTCAGATGGGAAAAGATCGGTAAGCAGAAACCAGTAGAGGTTACTATTGATATTCCTAACTGGCTTCAGTTCAACAGCACCAATTCCATTTTTGATGATGTTTTCTTTGACCAACCTGCCCAGTATGCTAACGAAGAAGGGTTACCTATAAAGAAATGGGATAAGGTTACAAGTACATTAGGAGACTTGGACACACATAGACTCCATTATGTAAAGATGCCTGAAAACATCATCTGTATTGACTTTGACATTAAAGATGAGTCGGGGGAGAAGTCATTAGAATTAAACATGGAGGCAGCCTCTAAGTTCCCACCAACATACGCGGAGCTTAGCAAGTCTGGTTGCGGTATACATCTACATTATATTTATACAGGAGGAGACCCTAAAGAGTTATCAAGAATTTATGACGATAATGTAGAGGTGAAAGTATTTACTGGTAATTCAGCCTTAAGAAGATGCCTTACTTGCTGTAATGATATTCCAATTGCAGAGTTAGGTTCTGGGTTACCTTTAAAAGAAGCGAAAGGAGGAAAGAAAATGGTAGATTGGGATGGGTTTAAGAATGAAAAAATCCTTAGGGCTATGATAGTTAAAAACCTTAGGAAAGAGTACCATTCTGCCACGAAACCAAGTGTCGATTATATCGATAAGCTTCTAACAGACGCATATGAGTCAGGAGCGACTTACGATGTACGAGATATGCAGAATGATATTCTTGCATTCGCCATGAATAGCTCTCACCAGGCTGATTATTGTGTTGCCCTTGTGTCAAACATGATGTTCTGTTCAAAAGATATTCTTGAAAAAGAAGAAAATGGTAACGGTATTGTCGATGAGAACGCGCCTATAGCAATTTATGACGTGGAAGTATCGCCAAGCTACAAACAGTATGTGGAGTATTGTGAGAAAAACAATATACCTTACAATGTCAAACTGTTGCCAAAGGGAGTTACGACTAAAACACCTGCCCACTTCCTTATTTGTTGGAAGTTTTTAGGAAAAGGTAAGAAAGTTCAGAAGTTGCTTGACCCTAAACCTGAGGAGGTTGAGAAGTTATTTAAGTATAATCTTATAGGTTTCAACAACAGAAGCTATGATAACCATATGGTTTATGCAGCAGCTCAGGGTTATACACCTGAAGAATTATATTCTCTCAACTCTCGCATAATTGGTGAGAAAGATAGGAATGCTAAATTCGCTCAGGCGTATAATTTATCCTATACTGATATTCTTGACTTTGCATCAGCGGGAAATAAGAAAGGCCTTAAGAAGTGGGAGATTGATTTACATATCGACCATTTGGAATGGGATAGACCTTGGTACGAACCAATTCCTGACGACAGACTTATTGATTGGTGTGATTACTGTTCTAACGATGTCGTGTCAACTGAGCAGGTATTCTATGCTCTTGAAGATGACTACGATGCAAGACTTATATTAGCTAGGCTTGTGGGCGGTACACCAAATGATACAACAAACTCACTCACAACACGGTTGCTCACACACGATATTTCAGATCCACAGTCTCAGTACATCTATACTGACTTGTCTACTATCTTCCCTGGCTACGAGTTCCATCCAGAAGGTATTCCTAAGGAAAGATATTCTACCGCACCTGGTACTAAAATCTCTAAATCAAGAAAGTCCATATATTTAGGCGAAGACCCATCAGAAGGCGGATATGCAAACTGTCCTAAACCTGGTGTCTACTTTAATGTTGGTCTGTTTGATGTAGCTTCAATGCATCCACATTCGGCTATAGCATTAAAGATATTTGGAGAAGTAATTACCAAGCGTTATGAAAACCTGGTAGAAGCTCGAGTAGCTATTAAACATATAAAGGAGATAGGAGACGATGCATATAAGGAAGCATTGCGAAGAATGGATGCTATCAAGAGCGGCGCTTCTGCAGTTGTTGTTGATATTCTTCAAGGTTTGTCGGGGGATGAACTCAAAAAGAAATGTAAAGCAATTGCTAACGCACTTAAGACAGCTATCAATTCTGTATATGGACTCACAAGTGCCAAGTTCGACAATAAGCTCAGAGACCCAAGAAATGTAGACAACATTGTCGCTAAGTATGGTGCTTTGTTCATGATTACACTTAAGCATAAACTTGAGGAGATGGGATATACAGTAGTACATATCAAGACTGACTCAATCAAGGTTGCTAACTACGATGAGAAGGTTAAGCAGTTTATATTTGACTTTGGTAAGCAGTACGGATTTACATTTGAGCATGAGGCTACATATTCTAAGATTTGTATTGTAGATGATGCTCAGTATGTTGCATACGAAGTCGAAGCTGATGGTGAACCATTAGAGGAGCCGTTCTGGACAGTTACAGGCGCTAAGTTTGCTCCTAACTATTTGTTCAAGAGTCTATTCACTCATGAAAAGATAGAGTTTGACGACTTCCCAGAAACTAAATCGGTAGATGATGCAGCAATGTATCTTGTATATCCTAGTGGAGCTGAAACCTTTGTTGGAAGGGTTGGCTCATTTGTTTGTGTAAAAGAAGAGTACGGCGGTGCTCTTATGAGGGTTAAGGGTGATAAACGTTCAGCAGTAACTGGCACAAAGGATTTATATTGGGCAGAAGCTGAGTCAGTGCGTAATCATCCTGAAAGAATTAATCTAGATTATTACAGGAGTCAGTGTGATGCAGCTGTAGAAGATATTAATAAACTGTATCCATTTGACGAGTTTGTAGGTTGTGACCCTACAGGCTTAATGTTCATTAACGAGAACGGAGCTGAAGAGGTTCCGTTCACCGCAATGAACCCACCAATCGATAAAATAGCATAATAAGTGAAAAGGAGAATTATATTTATGAAACTTACAATTGAGAAGAACGGTAGATCAGAGATTATTACAATTATGGACGCAAGACAGGACGATATTCTTCCAGGTCAGTTCAGAAACTTCAGAGGCGAGAAGAGAAGATTTAATGATGAGGGTAAGAGAAACTTTAATCTTGCACTTAATCTTCCAGAAGAAGCATTACAGGACCTCGTTGCAACCGGACTTAAGATCAAGGAGCTTGCAGGTAATGAGGAGTATGGCGATGAGCCTACAAGATTTGTAAAGGTTAACGTCGCATTCGGTGGAAGAGTTGATCCTGAATTATATTTGTGCTGTGGTAGAAATAGACCAAAGCTTCTTACGCAGAACGAGCTTGGTCTTCTTGACGGTGCTAGATTTACTAATGTAGACCTTAGCATCAGAACATACCACAGAGACGAGAGCACCTGCACTTTATATTTACAGAAGGGCTACTTCACAATTGAGCAGGACCCTATCTCTGCTAAGTATGAAAACCTCAATTACGACCTGCTTGATCTTGAGGGCGACGAACCATTACCTTTCAATGAGGATTGATATTTATGAATACGGAGTTATACCCATATCAACTTGACGCCATAAAGCGAATGCACAACGGTTGCATACTTTGTGGCGGGGTTGGCTCTGGTAAAAGTAGGACCTCTTTAGCTTACATTTATATTTGCGAGCTAGGAGGTTCTCTCCGTATTAATAGGATTGGTACGTTTACTGAGCCAGAGACACCAAAAGATATTTACATAATAACTACAGCAAAGAAGCGAGACACTCTCGAATGGGATCAAGAGGTCGCTTACTTCGGTATCGAAAGATATTGTAACGTAGTTGTTGACTCTTGGAATAATATTCAGAAATACAAAAACGTAATCAATGCTGTGTTTATATTTGATGAGCAAAGAGTTGTTGGTTCGGGGGCTTGGGTTAAAACTTTCTTAAAGATTACCAAGAAGAACCATTGGGTATTACTCTCAGCAACTCCTGGAGATAAGTGGGAAGATTATATACCAGTATTCTTAGCTAATGGCTTCTATAGAAGTAGAAGTCAATTTAAAGCTGAGCATGTGGTTTTTAAACCTTACCTTAAATTTCCGGTAGTAGACCATTACATAAACACTAAGCAACTAAAGTATTACGCAGACAAAGTACTAGTCACTATGGATTACCATCACGACATAGAAAAGAATAAGAAAGATATTCTGTGCGACTACGATAAGGCTAAGTATAAGCTTGTCTTAAAAGACAGATGGGACCCATATGACAATTGTCCTATAGAAGAAACAGGTAAACTCTGTTATCTACTTAGGAAAGTTAGTAACTCAGATTGGAACCGTGTTGAGAAGTTGGAAGATATTCTGGCTAATCATGCAACAGCTATAATCTTCTATAACTTTAATTACGAGCTCGAACTGATTGAAGATATGCTAAGACACTACAATATACCTTTCACCGAATGGAATGGGCACAAGCATGAGTCTGTACCAAAAGGCGATTGTTGGTGTTACCTAGTTCAGTATTCTGCAGGAAACGAGGGGTGGAACTGCATAACTACTGACACTATTATATTCTTCAGCCAAAATTACTCCTACAAGGTTCTTACACAGGCAGAAGGTCGAATAGATAGGCTGAACACGCCTTATAAGAAACTTTACTACTATTACTTGAGGAGTACTTCGCCAATCGATTTGGCAATCAAACGTGCGCTAACACAGAAACGTACGTTTAACGAAAAAATATTTACTAGGGGATTGGAGTATGACGCAGGAGTTAAGGCAAATCGTAGGCCATCCTAATTACTATGTATCTACGGATGGTAACGTCTATAGCAGACGAAACGACGATTTTCATAGGTTACAAAAAGATATTGTTGGGAACGGACATGCTAGAGTAACACTTGACGGCAGAAAATACTATGTGTCAAGTCTAGTGATGTCAACATTTGAACCATGCGAGGATTTAGACAAACAGATCTTCCATATCGATGAAAAAACAGACGATAGCTTAAACAATTTAATATGGCTTACGAAGTCGGAGATACAAAGATATTCTCCCTATACCTCAGAGTATAGAAAAGAGCTTCTAAGCCGCTAAAATACTGGGTTTGAGAGGGAGCGACATATTCGCTTTCTCTCTTTTTTCCCTATACCTATCGTGTGTTATTCACTTTGTATAATAGAGAGGGAGGAAAAATGTGCGCTCGGGTCAGTAAGATATTCCCACATAGGAGAAGGGCATGATCAGTGGACAACTATCCCTCTCTTTGTTCTTTTCGTGAAAGGAGGACATAAGAGATGTTGGAGAGAGATTACCAAAAGAAACTCGTAAAGAAACTAAAAGATATTTTCCCTGGATGTATAGTTCTTAAGAACGATGCTCAGCTAAAACAGGGAGTACCAGATCTTCTAATTCTTTACAAAGACCAGTGGGCAGCATTAGAAGTAAAACAATCAGAAGATGCACCACACAGACCAAATCAAGATTTCTTCGTAGAGAAGATGGACAGCATGTCATTCGCTCAGTTCATCTATCCTGAGAATGAGAATTTTATTCTCTCAGAGCTTAGGGGGTGGTTTACATGATTTGGTTCGACCACTCCAAAGATACACCAGAAGGCAGTCATGCTTTATTAAGCGGCTCAAGATATTCTTGGCTGAACTATGATGAAGAAAAACTATTTAACTTTCTTTCAGCTTCATATGCTCAGACAATTGGGACCATTATTCATGCATTAGCTGCTAAACTAATTAAAAACCAAATTAAGGTATCAAAGACTGATGCTAAGAAAATGATTATGCTCGAATTACTTGAGAATCGTATCCCTAGGTCAGTAATTGATGTCGAAAGATATTTGGACAACTTTGTTGCATATGTAAATGACGCTATAGGTTTCGGTATGAGACCAGAGCAGGTACTAAGATATTCTGAGAATGCTTTTGGTACAGCAGATGCAATACTTTTCAATGAGAAGAAAAACTTCTTAAGAATACACGATTACAAATCCGGAGTAACTCAGCCAAGTCTTCATCAGCTTGAGATCTACTCCGCTTTATTTTGTCTGGAATACAAGGTTAAACCAAAAGATATTCAGATGGAACTTAGAATTTACTGGCAGGATCAAATCATAACTGGTTTACCAACTGCTGCCGATATTGTTCCTATTATGGACAGAATAATTACATTTGACAAATTCATTAAAAACGTTAAGGAGGGTTAAACCATGGAAGACTATCTTATGCACGAGGGTGTAGCACATGACGAGACACCTCCTGGAAGAGGCTCAGGAAGATATCCTTGGGGCTCAGGCGAAAGACCACATCAGCATTCTTGGGATTTAAAAGCAAGATATGAAAAACTTAAAGCTCAGGGATTATCTGAAAAAGATATTGCTAAAGCAATGGGTTATACAAAAGCTGAGTGGGATAAAGAGAAACATGAATGGGTTGACGGAGGACACATTGCTAAACTTCGAGCTGAAAAAGAGATAGCAGTTGCAGAAGTAAATGCTGACCAGTACGAAGAAGTAATGTGGTATTACAACCATCTTGACCCAAAAACTGGTAAACCTTATAAGCGAGCAGAAATCGCTAGGATATTAGGTGTTAACGAGTCTACGGTTCGTTCTATTGAGAAAACCAAAAGTGGTGTGGATGGTAGTCCAGTTTTCAAAGCTGCTGAAGACCTTAAAAAGATATCTGAGGAGAAAGGTTTCCTCGACATCTCTAAAGGAGCGGAACTTACTCTTGGAGTATCACCAGATAGAATGAACACCGTTGTAGAAGTTTTGAAAAAAGAAGGATATTCTGTTCAGAACATTATGATACCACAGGCTAGTAATCCTAACAGATACACGACCATGACGGTGCTATGTCCTCCAGGGATGGAAGGTCAGGCTTTTAAGCATAGATACGAAGTTAAGTCACTAGAAGATATTTCTGGTATTGATGACGTAGCTACACTAAAAGGCTGGCAGGAACCAGATAAAGTGTCCTTAGACCGTGTAAAGATATTATACGATGAACAGGGAGGTTCTGCTAAGGACGGAATGATAGAAATCAGACCAGGAGTTGCTGATTTGAGTCTTGGTAATGCTCGTTATGGTCAGGTAAGAATTGCTGTAGACGTTTCAAAAGAAGGTTTAAAAAACGATAAGGGTGAGCCAATCAATACTGCATACATTAAAGGTATGGCAGTTTACAACCCTAACTTACCTGAGGGAAAAGATATTCTTGTAAATAGTAACAAGTCAATGGAAGACGGAGTTAAAAAAGCCCTTAAAGAGTATAAAGAAGGTGCTGCTAATCCTTTTGGTGCTTCTGTTGTACAGACTTACATCAAGGATAAAGATGGTAATGTTATTGTTGATCCAAAAACTGGTAAACCTAAGTTATCAAAAATCCAGTTTGTAGGTACTCCAACTGATGATGACCACGACATGCATGTTGAAGGTTCTTGGGGAGATTGGAGTAGAAACTTACCAGCTCAGTTCTTAGCTAAACAGAACTTACCTTTAGTTAAGCAGCAGTTAAAGCTTAAAACCTTAGATACTGAAGCTCAGTACAAAGATATTTTAAGTATGACTAACGCTACTGTTAAGAAGAAGCTTCTTATTGATTTCGCAGACGCTTGTGATGGCGCTGCTGTTGATTTGAAAGCTGCTCCTTTACCAGGGCAAGGTGTACATGTTCTTTTACAGTCTAATACTTTAAAAGATAATGAGATTTATGCACCTAATTATCCTAATGGAACTATGGTTGCTCTTGTTCGTTTCCCACATGCAGGTCCTTTCGAAATTCCTATTTGTACTGTTAATAACAACGATAAAGAAGGAATTAGTCAGATTGGTAAGAATGCTAAAGATGCGGTTTGTATAAGTACTAATACTGCTTCTAGACTTTCTGGTGCGGATTTCGATGGTGATACAGCGATTGTAATTCCTATGACTAGGAAAAATTCTGATGGTGGTTTCGACAAAGTTGTACAGATTAAGTCTGCTGACTCTTTACCAGGTCTTAAGAACTTCAATCCTACAGCTGAATATGGAGAGAAAAGATATCCTAATACTAAGTATCACAAGATGACTACTCGTGAGAAAGGTATTGAAATGGGTGTAGTTTCAAACCTTATTACAGATATGTATGCTAAGGGTTGTGAAGAACCAACACATTTGGCTAGAGCTGTTAAGTATTCAATGGTTGTTATCGATGCTGAGAAACATAAGCTTAACTACAAGCAGGCTTACAAAGACTACAACATTCAGGAACTAAAAGATATTTACCAGAAGAACGCTAATGGCACACATGGTGCTAGTTCTATTCTTTCCAGGTCTAAATCTGAAGTTGAGGTTCCTATTAGGTCAGAAAGATATTTAATTGACCCTGTTACAGGAGAAAAGAACTACATTGCTCCTAGGAAAACAACTAAAGAAGAAAGAGTAAGGGTAAAGGTGGAGGCTCCAGAAGACTATAGGTTTATTGATGAAAATGGAAGAGCTCATAAGAGCAAGTATCTCAAGGATGAGAATGGAAAAGATATTTTCGCTACAACAGATGGTAAGATCCGTCAGGACAAAACAGGTAACTACTATTATGACAAAGGTAGTGGTAAAGACCTTTGGGTTGGTACTGGTGTAACTAAACCGATTATGCAAAAGATAACTAGGATGGAGAAAGAGAAGGATGCTAGAAACCTCCTCTCTGACAACCCTAATGAAATCGAAAAGACATATGCGGATTATGCGAACCATATGAAAGCTTTGGCTAACCAGGCCCGTAAAGAGTACATGCGAGTTCAGATGGAAGAACCACAGAAAATAGACCCTTCTGCTAGGAAAAGATATTCTGAGGAGGTTAGGTCTCTAGAGGACAAGCTTACTGAGGCAAAGAAGAACAAGCCCAGGGAGCGTATGGCCCAGCTACTAACCAATTCAAGAGTTAATGCCGCTTTAGCAGAAGATCCAGAAAGGTATTCATCTTCAGAAGAACGCAAGAAGTTGAGGGGGATAACACTTAAACAGGCACGAATAGATTGTGGTGCTCAGAAGAAGAGAGTTACTTTTACAGATAGTGAATGGGAAGCTATACAGAACCACGCGATTGGGGAAACTAAACTTAGAGAGCTTCTAGATAACTCAGACTCTGAAGAGTATACAGCAAGAGCGTTGCCTAGAGAGAGCAAGATTAGTGATGCTAAGAGACAAGTTGTTCAGGCTTACTATAATGCAGGCTATACATATGAACAGATTGCTTCTATGACTGGTGTTGCTCAAGGTTCTATTAGCGGAATTGTTAATAATTAAATGAAAGGATTAAAGTTTTCATGGAAGAAACAGAAATTAACAAAAATGTCAAAGAAGTTTGGATTACAACTGTTGACAATCCTTTTGATCCTTTCACGCAATGGGATCGATGGCTTAACTTTGATGAACAAAACAATTACAGAACTTGTGCAAGAGTTGCTGCTTTTGCGCATTGTGATGCAGAAAACCTTTCGCCTACAGAGAACCGGGAGATGGTGAACCAAGCTCTTATCAGATTGGTAGAACTGTATGGAGAAGGAGTATACAGACTTGTAGTAGAAGGGGAAACACAGCCTTGGTAACTACACAGTAGGTATAGGTTTTACCTTAGTTTTTAAATTAATATTACGAATCTAAAACAAAGGTAAAAGTATTCTTTTGATTGTGTGCGAAACGTGTATGAATTCACTTACAAATTTGCTATGCATGCCAAATAAATTGGTTATAACTTTAGTTTAAGTTTGCTTTTGAATTCATTTAAGAAGTCTGGATACCTCTGGGTTCCAGCATTTCAGACACGGGGGAGGGGTCTCGCAAAATACACCCCCTCCCTGAT